>Ga0136656_1000004_pt1 | contig 57774 bp, 44 predicted proteins | sample CPBDNA_9_FD_94862 | JGI IMG/M metagenome (GOLD analysis project Ga0136656, IMG submission 94862) | Freshwater to marine salinity gradient microbial communities from Chesapeake Bay, USA - CPBay_Sum_15_0.8_DNA (version 2) | ecosystem: Environmental > Aquatic > Marine > Coastal | place: USA...
ACACTAGCGGGGTCGTGGCTATCGGTGACATCCAGCCTATTTATGAATATAGGACAACCGTTGCATCTGATGTCACATTTACAAATCTAAACGGTGGCCAATGTCGCTTTGACGTTCAAACTGCTTTAAGTGCTACTCCAAACGCCACTTACAAGGTAGAGGTGCTTTGTCGAGATGGTAAAATAGATCTGTCAAGTGTATCCAAAACTTGATCTAACCCTACTTAACTTAAAAATTTAATTTATCTTAACAATGACAACATCTTTTAACTGGACCATTAGTAGCTTAGAAAGATACGTAAGCACAGGGATCGTAAAAGCTTTACATTGGCGCGTTAACGCAGAAAAATCAGGGCGCAAGGATTATTCTTATGGCGTTTTGGGCTTGCCCTCTCCTGGAGAAACTTTTGTTCCTTTTGAAGACTTAACAGAAGAGTTTGTTATCGGATGGCTGGACTCTGTTGAGTATTTTGATAAGGAAGAAGTAGAGGCAAAATTAGAAGAAAAGATAGATAAAGTTATCTCGTTAGAGACTACAACTGAGGGACCTTTGCCTTGGTACGTTGAACCAGAAGAAGAAGAAGAAGTACCCGGTTGACAAAAATAAATTTTTAGGTTAAAATATATTTGTACATAATTGCATAACTTTAAAGTATGGAACCCCAAGCACTTAAGAAAAATTTTACTGAGCAACTCGAGAAGCTCAACACTGAAATTGGTCAGCTTCGCCAGGCTCTGGCTCAACGACAAGAACTCGCCATCAAGCTTCAAGGGGCTGTTGAAGCAATGCAGCTGCAACTAGGAGAAGAGCCAGGTTCTGCACCTGAGCCCGAGGCAGTTGAAGAAGCTACAACCGAAGTAGTAGCAACTAAAGAAGAATTTTACGAGCGTAATTGATAGCAGATAGGGCTCAAAAGAGCCCATCTGTTTTTTCTCTATTAATAAAAAAAAAGGCGGGTTGGAATTTAATTCCTTCCCGCTTTTCTAGTCTTTATAAACAATTTTTGCTTCTGCTAACTTAGGGCTAAGCTTTCCTCCTAAAACCCAGATCCTTTTAACAACTTTTTTATCGTCGTAGTATAGATCAAATATATCTACCATATTGTAAGAACGAACTACATCAACAAAGGTTTGTTCTTGCTCTGCAGTATATTCTACGCCATGACAATCAACTGTAAGGCTTGATAAATCAATGTTATCAACTTCAAGTTTTTCGCCGATGACTTTTACTTTTGCTTTACTCATTAAGAAATTCGCTCGGTTTGCAAGTTTTCGGCCACCTCTATTATATTACTAATTGCCATATTTGTCCACCGCCTATCTTCGGGATCTTCTCCCGCGACATTTAGCATTTCTCCCAAGTCAAACTTGGCGTCTGAAGGAGTAGGCCAGCCTTCTTTGAGGTAGTCAAGCATCCAGTCTTTTACTTCAGGCTTTAAGTACCTTCCGCCAATCAGCCTCCAAATCTGTTTGCTCCAGGCAAATGAGTCACCGTTAGATAGCACAACAATATCACCCGGGTCTTTTTCCTTAGGAAACTGAGCATTTCCTCTAGGCAATCTTGTTATTTTCATCTCAGTACTCTTCGGTAATTTCTACTTCGCCGCCCATTTGCTCGGACTCAGAAGAGTTGGGAAACAAAATATTAAGGGCCTGCTCAAGGTTATCGATCATAGACCTAATAAGAATTTTGTTTTTAGAAGCTTTAGCGTCAGCGTAGGCGTCAATAAGTTCTGCAAAAGTTTGCTTGTCCATTTTAACACATTAAATAGTCACTATCCTTTAACCCAAAAGGTTGCTGTTTAAAGATATAATAGTTATATTATTATCCTTACCTATGGCGCGATATATTGGCCTAGATCCTACAGCAAGGACCGTTGTTCAGATAGACGGAAATAAGAGCGCATACGTTAATGTCAAATCCTTCGGAGCCGCTGGATTAGATCAGTATTTTACAGGAGGAGTATCAGGGGCAAGTAGCTCTGGCTCTTCAATATTCATCAACTCTATTAGCAACTATTCTCAGTTTGAAGAAGACTTTTTTACGGTCGGTAAGCAAATTACGGCCTTTTTCTTAACCGAAGATACTGCTCCTGACGTTTCTGAGTATGGCGGTATTTTTAGTTCCCCGAACATTTCCGCGGTGGGTTCTATTAGAGACGAGAATCTTTCTTCGGCTAGAACTATTGAATACTACTTGTTTCCCTACAATGTACAAACAGGAAGATTCTCTCCTTACTCCTTAGTTACTTCTTTAACAGGTATTGTTGTTGGAGACCCTAGAACAGAATTTGACGAAGACAATTACGTTCAAGTTACGTTTAATAGAAGTTCTTCTGACTGGATTCCTGTTATCTACAGAAGATACGGTGGAAGAGTTGATTTTATATCAGCAGTAGGCAACGGGGCACTTCAAACCTCGACTCAGGTAACCTTCTTCGATAGAGGAAGCACTCAAACCCCCTCGTGGGACGAAGCAACTATAGCAGAAGATCCTAATTTCCTTTTGCCGGACTTTTTGGATGGCCAAATTCTCTTAGGTTCATCAGGTGGGCCCGTTGGTAAAGCCGTAATTGGAAAAAAAGTTTTACAAATTGTAGCTAAAAATGACGTAACTAAAGTTGTCGAGTTTGCCGATGCTTTAGATCCTACATCTGATTTATCTAGTTATACCGGATCTGGCATAACTGCAAAGTTTAAGTTTGACGATACTGCCGCAATTCAGAGAACTATAGATTACGCTAAAGATAACGCTGTTAAGAATGTATTTTTCCCAACAGGAACATACAACGTAGGCCATGTTAGAATCTACAGCACTTCGGATCCTTCAGCTTATAGCGGCATATCTTTGTTCGGTACAGGAAACTCATCTATTATTAAAAAATCTCCTAGTTTTGTAAATGGAATAACAGACTTCGGAACAATTGGCGTATTAGGAACAGGAGTTACTGGAAGGATCGACGGTATTACTATTAAGGATCTTGCTTTTGATGGCAATAAGCCGGAAAGCATTTCCGTTAGATCACCTCAAAGCGACGTATATGGTATCTCTTCTAAGTACCAAGATTTTATTGCACTTGAGTTTGCAGACTCGATAACGATCCAAAACTGCTCTTTTTATAACGGTAACGGCTCATCCATCTACTCTCTTCAGAGTGAAAAAATTAACTTCACTAACAACAGAGTATTCCAACTTTCCAAGCCTTACGAGCCTAACGTTGCTCCTGTTAAAATTAGAGAAACTGACAAGCTTGTTGTTCAGGGTAATCTTTTTGAAAATTGCTCAGCACCGGCTGACTTTACGGGCATTGACGTTTCTGTCATCAACAACAACATTGTTAACAATTGCGGAGAAACTGGAATCCAGCTTGTTGCATCTGATAACTGGAACGCACAAGGAAACTTAGCTTATAACTCATCTGGTAGTGTTATCCAAAGCACCGATCTTTATCTCAATGAGTATAGCAGAGCCTCTTTAACAATTAAAAAAGGAGTTGTTGCTGATCCTACTTTCTTTACAGTTACTGACGGTCAATTGCCAGTTCAGATCGCTCCTGGAACTATTAATGCCAGAGTATACCCTCTCACCTCTAGTTATTCGTTTGACACATCAGGAACTGCAGAATACTTGCAGGTTGTAGAGCAGTCTAATCAACTCAGAGCAGGTATTTTTGCAGTTACGGCTCCAGTTGCAACAATTCCCTCAGGACAGGGAGGCGGCGGCTCAAATCAAAACAAGAAAATTCTCGGTACTCAAGATTACGGCCTATTAGACGTATTAAACCCCACTGTTTCCCAAAGAAATTATGGGTACGGCTACAGAATTACTGCAACGGCAAGACTGGGAGGTTTTGCAATCAGAAGAATCTCTGCAGACGTTTCAAACCCAGGCGATGTTCTTATTTTGCTAAGAAGCTCCTCTGATCTTCTCCAGCTTAACTTCTTTGCCGGTGGTAACGCATCTAATAGCCTTATCTCTACAACCGGAGTCGCTGTTCCTAACAGCCAATTAGAAGATTGGACGGACGAGGTTCCCATTACGGTTAAAGAAGTTGACTCCGAAAACGGAACAATTAGAATTGAAACTCCGGGGTCTGTGTCTGCATTGTTCTCTTCGACAGAGCAATATGACGTAAGATCTGGTAAAATACAGCTTGTTCAAAACAATTATTTCATTGCCGACGGAAACATCTACGTATCTGACTAATTAGATTAAAGATACTTATAGATATAACTATTTTCCGTTATTTACATAGAAGAATATGGCTTCAAAAGTATCCGTAGGAAAAACCTCCCCAGTACCCTTGGGGCAACAACCGGCGGCTAATTCGCTTCCCGTTGTTTTTGCAGAGGACCAGCCTCCTATTCCCGTAGAGGAACAAAATAAGATTCAGTCCGAAGTTGCCCTGTCGCTCCTTGGTATTCCAAGAGCCGAAGTTGCGCTTGGTATTTTTGCAGACGTTAACACATACGATGTTAGCCCGACCGAATGGGCTCAGTTTCCTGTGGAAAACGTTGCTGATGCAGATGGAAACGTGGTAGATGGCGTTGAGCACGTCCCCGATGAAGCCGGAGCTAAGCTCGTGGCTACTGACGGAAACACCACAATTCTTACTTCAAAGCGATTCTTCCGCTATCAACCCGGTAGAGTTTCTTCTTCCACTATGGGTGTGAAGATGAACAAAACCCTTGATCCTAACACAGATACTACAATGCCTGTGGAGGATAAAAACCGCATGAAGGGTGCTCCTTCTCTTAAGAAGTGGGGTATTTTTGATAAGTTTGACGGATACTATTTTGAAATTGCAAACGCTGGAGTAGGCAATGACTTCCGCTGCGTAAGAAGAACACAGGCCATTATCGAAACCGAGCCTAAAGGCTTAACTGGCAATACTTCCTGGGTTACTAACTCAAACACTGAGGGTTTACTCCCCACGTCTAACTTTGGTGTACAAGGAGTTGATCCTGTTATTATTAGAGACGGCCTTGTTTATGTTGCTGCTGCGATCTATGATCCCAGCCTTTGCTACTCTCCTGAAGATGTTAGAGCAATTGACGGCGTTGGTTCAGTTGGAGCGGGTGGGAGAGAAGGTAAAAACACGTCGTTTAGAAACGGTTCGTACGTGTCCCCATCTTACGAGGGAGCTGGAGAAAGACTTAAGGATTATACCTTTGATTCTAATTATGCCGTAAGATTGGCAACTCTTAAGTCCGACGGCGTTACTTGGGACGAAAAATTAAACAACAGAAAGTTTCAGTTCCCATTTGACCAAGATACGGTAATCCTCAAAGATAGCGCAACCTTCGGTGAAGAAGATTCTCTTGAGAGGGGATATATTAGATCTGACGCCCACTGTAACTTCTTCAAAACTGTTTCTAACTTTAACAGAAAGGGCGGTTACACCGGATTTTTAACAACGGCCACTGATTATGGCTCTAGCCCAGAAAACGACGAAAACTTCTTAGTAGAAGGCGTCACTTCTGCTGCGGACTACGGCAATCTATTTACCTGGGATCCTAACCCAAGTACTGACGAAAATGTAGGAATTCAAGATAAAACAAAGGTTTGGCACCTGCTGGTCAATGTTCAAGGAAAAGAGGCCGGCACTGCCTCAGTACAAACTACCGATCTTGATAAAAACGACGTTTACTCAAGAGACGTAACTAACGGCAATGTAACCCTCAAGGAATGGTTTAACACCTGCGTTCCTAGGCCTTTCCGCCTTGTATATGAGTGGAGACCCGTTAGAGCAATGTTCTCTGGCGATAAGCTTGATGGAGCCGAAAGTGTTCTTCGCTGGAGCGACATCAATACTGCTGCTAATGACTCTGTAGTTGGTGGAGGAGACGCTATTAACCGTCCTGGTGATCCGATTATCGGACCCACCGGAGAAGCTCTTACGATCCAGTCTGCTTATAACGTAGACTTCTCTAAGGTTACCATGTGGAAGACAGAGTTCTCCTGGTATGGTGCTGTTGGTGCTATCTTCCTTTGCTATGTTCCCATTTCTAACGGAGAAGCAAGATGGGTAAGAGTTCATCAGATTAGAGCTTCTAACCAGCACTCGGTTGCTTCTTTGGGTAACGCTACGCTGCCGATCACCTACCTAACTCATGGCGGAATTCAATCTGGTCTTGATGGACAAGATGGCTCGAATTTAGGTGGTAACATTCTTGTTAAGTACGGTGCTTCTTACTATATTGACGGTGGAGATAAGGGAACTGTAAGACTTCTTTCTAAAGCCTCTGATTTTAGTAGAGAGGTTCCTCCTGGATTTATTAAGTTCCCTGGCGGAGCAGCGCTGAGCGCAGGTGGTTGGGAAAAACAATCAGCAACAACAGCTGCTAAAATTCAAATTAACAACTATGCTGGTAATGCAAATAGGCCAGGCAAATTAGATTGGAAATCTGCCGTTGGTTTGATGGGTGCTTACGTAGAAGGAAATACTGCAAATAAGGTTAAGTGGGTTAGCCCTGGTAGCACAGATAACGAAGTTATTCTTAGCTTTTCTGACGAGCTGCCTGAAGACACCGAAGAGCTTAAGCTCATTATTCCTAGAGCGCAGCAATCTCTTCTTAGCTTTAGAGCAAAAGACTTCATTCTTAATAGAAAGGGCGATGAGGTTAGAAACAGACTTCAGATTTATCCTATTAAGCTTGGTGCAGGTATCACCGGAGGCGGCAACGGAGACCTGGTAACTCTTAGAACTATCAAAAACCCTCTTAAGATTGTAACTAACAAAGAACTAACCAGCGACGTAGCTTCTGAAACGGTATACGGAGACGGAACCCCAGGTCTTGTTCAGGACCCAGATGACTCGGCCAAAAACTTTGTAAATACTAAAACTTCAACTTTGCCCGCAAAGGTTGCTTTTGCTAGCAATAACAACCCTACTAACATTCTTAGCGAAAATGACGTTTACAGATACGGCTACTTTATTGGAACTAGAGATACCACCGCGGCTAACAACTTTGATGCTGCTAATCTTACTGACTATGGCAATGGCGTATACTTCCCCGTAATCGGAAGACTGTTTAGAAAGAACGGCGAATACTTCTTTGCAAAGTTATTCTCTTATCCCGAGCCTGTATTTATTACTGGATACTTCCTCCCAGAGCGTCACCTTTCATTAGGATCTTATGATGGCTCAGGATACGACGTGTTTGAACAACAGACTGTAACTGCTAAAAACCACAAAAACTTTGCTGACCAAAGCAAGTGGGACAAGCTCGAAAATGATAACATTGTTACTTGGGAAGAAATTACCCGTCTTTCTGGAGTAAGAGTTGGCCAAGACCTTAAGCTAACTCCTATTGCTGAAACAGGAAACGAGATTCTTGCTTATTACGGAAATCCTGGAGGATATCAGTTTGACCTCCAAGACTATTTTGCTTATAACAAAGAATACTTATCTTTCCCGCTTACGGATCAGGTAGACATTTTGAACCTATACGGACACTACGATATTAACTCAGTCGACATGGCTCAGGTTAATTCTTTCGGACTCAACTCAGCACTTTCTTGGGAGGAACAGTGATAAATGGCGGATTATAGAATTAAAGCCCAGAAAACTGGGCCTCGCACCTTTGTGAAAGATCTCCAGATGATCAGCTTTCGTGGTGCTTCTCTATTTACAGAGTCGGGCTCCCCGCTAATCGCAGAAAAGGAAGTCTATTATCCGCCCGATTTTTTACCTGAAACCTCAACCGCTGTAGTTCTTGATTCTGATACTTTTCAAAGTTCCGGGGTTTCCTTAGGCAACGCATTTAGCAAGGGTGGCGGCCGCGCCGCTTTGCCTATCGAAGAGCAATTTTCACTCGAGAGTGAAGTAAGCAGAAGTTTGCTAGGTATTGATAGGTCTGAGCAGCAGCAAGGTCTTTTTGGCAATGTTTCTTCATACGGATTAGATTTAAAGGATTGGGTTACTTATAGAGGCTACGACGACGGCGGAGAGGCTAATTTTTGGAAAACAAAAAACTCTCCTGCTGGCCCCCACTTCCCGACAAGAGAAGAAGACGATCCTAAAAACTCTGCTATTCTTTTATCTACTTTCCCCACTCCTTACTCAAACCCGGGTAATCCTCCCGTTGCTAGAGCCGTAAGCTCAGGTGAGCTGGAAGGAGCGATCCCTAATAGCTGGGCCAGGTATCTTCAGGGTCTAGTTGCTCTGTACATTATAGAGTACATGGTCAATGAGTTTTCAGATGAGAAAAAAATACTTTTTGGAGTAGATTATATAGATAAAAACTACGCTAAAGAAAACGGAAAGTTTGATCCTATTTTCTGGGACAGAATCTGGACCGACATCGACCAAGGAAGAGTGGGAGGAGTCGATAACATTCCTAGAATTCCCCTTGGAGAGTTCAGAAACTTTGGCGCACAAAATTCTAACGATGAAGATTATCAAACCATCGATTTAACTGACGAAAGCATTTTCGGAGCGGGCAAATCCACAGATCCAGACCTGACCGAAGTAAGTAATTACTTTGGTAATTTTTTCGCAGCAAGTACTAGGTATAATTTTACAAACCCTAATAAGGGACATTTTAGATTGAAAACAATTCAGTCTCCTGCGAACTGGAGAGAGCTTTGGCAAATGGATTATGACCAATTGCCTCAGGATCTTAAAGATTGGGAGTTTAGAGTACTTGAGCAAGAGCCCGGCCCTGATTCTCCAGAAGTTAAATATAAGCTTCCCTACTATTTAATTACTGAGGTTAATGGCAATTCCCCCGAAATTCCTTACGAATCTTTAATTTTTGGAGCCTCCTGGCCCGCAAGATTTGACGACGACACCATCCCCCAGATTCTTAAAAAACTTACAGAAGGTAATTCCATCGGAACCAGACCGAGCGGAGAGGCAATTCAAACGCTTCAGTCTACCAGAGCATACAGATACCAACCCGGTAGAATTAGTGGATTTACATACGGAGTTCGAGTTTCTGAAGAAGGAGCAGGGCCCGGAACGGTTATTGAGTTTGGTGTAGAAAACTACTCTGATGCCTACTTCTTTAGGCTAAAGGACGGTACTGATTTTTCAATTATTCGTAGGTCTACTGTTCCCCTAGGATCTACTGATTTGTTTAGAGAATCAAACTATGAAGAAAAGGAAGTATATGTAAGTAGACTTACCGGTAAAGCTAAATTTAAAGAGCTGCTTTCTGAAACAGAGATAATGCAAGAGGACATGAAAGTAGAAAGGGGAGATTCCTATCTTGTATTTGAAACCTCTATCGATCAAAGCATAATGAACGGAGATCCCTTGAATAATGAAGGAGAGACCGGTTACATTTACGATCCAGATACAGTTACCATGTATAAGATCGAGTTTGGTTGGTACGGAGCTATTGGCGCAAGATTCTATGTTTATGTTCCTGTCGGCTCAGGAGAGGCAAGATGGGTAACATTGCATACTCTTGTTATTGAAAACCAGATTGGCCAACCTTGCTTAGAAGATCCTTTCTTCTTCTTTAAGTACAGAGTATATAACCAGTCTCCCGCCACAACAAAGTTACCTCAGTTCCTTGAAAAGTACGGTGCTTCTTATTATATCGATGGCGGAGACGAGGGTACTTTAGAAATTGGTAGCGGTAGTGCAGTAAATAGAAAAATTAAAGATGCTGTAGACGACGATTACCTTAATGGTGGACAAACTTTTCCCATTAGTAAGTGGGCAACTGTTTTAGGAGTTAAGCCTAAAAAGTTTATTGTAAATAACGAAGGAACAGAATTCTTTAATAAGAAGGAAATTTTCCCCGTAAGTATATCCGTATCTTCTAATAAAAACACAGAACTTAAGTTTGTTAATCAGTTTGGTTGCCAAGAGCATGCACACACCTTCCAAGAAGGATTTAGATGCGTTCTTCCAGAAAAACAAAGATTAAGAGCAAAGATTAGCGTTAATAGATCAACTTCGTCGGGACTAAAGGGACCGGCAAAAAGAAAGAAGTCTGCTTCTATTAGACTTGTAGGTCTTGCGGACGGAGACACGTTCCAGAACGTAGATGTAACATCACCGACTCCATGGGAACAGCTAAACGGAGGACTATTAGGGTCTAAGATCATTTCAAATGATTTATTTAATGCTTATGTAAATCCACTTGAGGATAATCAATATATCGGCGAAGACACAACGCTAGCAGTTATCGGAAGACCGGGACAACGTAAAACGGTATTTGATGGGTCATTTAAAAACTATAATGACTGGAGTTTTGGTCCTCTAATTAAAAGATTTACAGAAAACATAGACGTTAAGTTTTCTCCCTTTAGAAGAGACACGACCTTGGTCTCCACGATCGGTGTTACTCAATCAGAGTTCTTTATTCTATTTACAAGCAGAAGAAATAACGGCCAGCGTTTTGATAGCGTTTCCACCATAGACGGCGTTTCTGTAGACTACGAGGCAATTTGCAATCAAGACGAAGACGGAAGGTGCGACGGTAAAAACGTTGCCGACTATCAAATAGGTGTAGTTTGGCCCTTTGGAACTAGCACACCGCAAACAGACGCAGAGTATGAGTATCCTAAGTCTCATTTGCATAGGTCTAGGGTGGGAAATAATTTCGGTATTCTTATGCCCGATGATAGTCTTGCTAATAACGCCGATCTTAGCGGAAAAGACGTTGGCATTGGCACTAACGCTACCGGAGACAAGTACGTTTTTGACAGGCAAATTCCTAACTCTGATGAGTACAGATACTACGAAGGCCTTCCCATCGACTTTGAAGACGACGCCGTTCAAGATAACGTTCTAATTACGAACAGCGTGGGCGTAGTTCGTGCGAACAATGGAAGAGAAGTCGGAGAGGCTCTAGAAAGAGACTTGGGCATTATAGACGCTCAGCAACCTGGAGTTCCTGGTAAAGACGGAGGAGCTTGCAGAGCTATATTTGTAAGGTCTGGAGAAATTATTGAAGAGGCAAGATTTTTAGAGAGTACGGACGTACAGCCAAAAACTTACTTCTTGGGTAAGGATAGCCGCTGGGACCCCGGATTAACCCCAGGTAACGTTATATCAGTAGTAAACCCTGAAAATCTTGTGGGAGCAGACTTTGAGATAATAGGTCCTCAAGAACAGTTTATCTTGGGAGAAGGCACCTTAAATGAGCTTTTAGAGTATAGGCTTCCTGTAAATCCAGTTGACATGGTTCCTATGTCCTTCAACAATGAGCTTATTGTAGAAGTAAAGTATAGGGCGGTTGCAATGTACCAGCCTAGTCTTCTTTCTGATACGGCCACTTTGCTTGCTAGAAAGGTAACTGGACAAGCCACAGATATTAAAGCGTTTATTAAAATGAGAGAGGGAGCGGAGCTCGGCTCTGTTGTTATTGCCAAGAAAACTAATAATGGCTTTATAACTCAGCCATTTAGCCCCCACGGATGCACCTTAAGTGTGTCAGATGAAGGGGTTTTGGACGAACACAACGGAGGAGTTTCTATTGCAGAATTCCCCGCTTCTAAGAGTATCGGCATATTCTCAGAGCCCGGTGCTTTGGTACCAGGAGAAGATTACTCCTACGTAGACTACTCATCAGATAGAGCAAACCCAGTAAATAGAGTCAAAAGATGTTACAGTTTCTTATCTAGGAACACCCTCTCCGGCACTGGATTCTCAAGTACTGGAGACTACCCACTAAGGTTCCTTAAGTTTAAAGACTCAGGAGCGCCGGTTGGAGCTTTTTATCTTAAAGCAAACGAACCCCAAGAGATTAGCTTAGCCGAACTTTTTAACATTAACGGAGAGTCGGTAACTCCAAGTTTCTGGAATAACAAGGCTTTATTCATGATCGCGCGGGACATTTCTGGTACTGCTGGAGATCCAAGACCGAACCAAGACGGAACTATATCCGTAACATTGAATTACAAAGAACAATAATAGGCAGCTATGGCAATTGATCCCACCAACTTTTTCAGGTTCCTAGAGCAAACTAGGTCTCCTATAGGCTTTGTAGACAACTTAAACCTTGGCGAGGTTAATGCCTCTGACCAAAGAGATGCTCTTAGAAATCTCCTACTTAACCCTGAGGGTCTGGATCAAATTAGTGGCCTAGCTAGAGGAGGCGTGGGCTCTAGGCCTCTTCTTAAAGAAGACATTCGCCTTATAGGCGGACTTGAAAGCCGCGTTATTGACTCTCTCGGTCTTATAGAAGACGTTAAGCCTAAAGTTACCTTTGAGTTATCTACCTTTATAAGAGTCGGATCGCCAATTGGCGAGCCCGAAAAAAAATCCCTCTCTACAAACGCTTTCTCTGATAATATTATTGTACACCATGGTGGATTAGCTGCTAAAAATATTGAGTACGACGTATTAGATATTGACGGAGTAAAAAGAACTGTTTCTGTATCTACATCCAGAGAGAGTTTGTTTAACGCAGAATCAAATAGCGACGGAGAATTCACCGACGTTTCTTTTCCCGGTCTTATTAGATCTAGAAGAAGAAGCCATGTAAATGAAATTAAACTTAGAGAAAAACTCTTTGTTAAAAAAGGATCAATTACAGAGTCTCCAGGTGCTATTGTTAGAATTCCAACTTACCTACAAACTAGCGCCTCTGGACCTAATCCTGACGTAAAAGTACTAAATACTTATGCAACTAAAGGATCACCTTTAGAAATTCCTATCAACAAAATAGGAGAATGTACCTTTGAGATTGGAACAATACTAAGCATTTCTAGTGCTTATTACTTCGGATTCGAGGTTAAAAGAAAAAGCGACGGGCGCTTAATTATCAGCAAGCAGTTCTCGGGTAATAACGTACAAAATAAACCGGAGAGTATTAGAGAATCTTTCGATTTAACTACACAGGCTGGGGGAATCGGTAACGGAGTAGACTGTATTTTATCTATTTTCTGTGTTCCTTCGCTAGTTAAAGAACTAAATTTACAAAACTTAGGCATTAGCGATGGTGGCCAAAGAGATATCGGGTTAATCGGTTTTGATAATCTAGAAAGGTTAAATCTTCAAAACAACAACCTACAAGCCCTTCCTACGTGGCTAAAAGTAAACTATAAGACTTTAACTTTCCTGAATCTTTCAGGTAATCCTTTTTGGAACAATGGGCCAGTGAAGTTTTTTGATTCTCAGGTTATTAGTAATAGCATTACCGGACGCTCTAGCTCTGCTATTCCTCAGAAAAGTGCCACTCAGATTTTAGCTTATTCTGGCCATATAGATAGCTCTGATGCAGGATCTTTTGGCACAGACGCACAAGGAAAATACGAACTTTACGACGGATCTCTCGGTACTGCTAGAGATAAGGCGGGAGAGTTATTTGTAAATAAAAGACAAGCCCATATAGACGGTAGCGCGGCTTGTGCAATTGACGAAGAAAACGGCTTTAGAGTTTTTGAAAGATTAGAGACCTTGGTGTTAGGTTCATCTTTTTTAATTTCTAACGGAGATTTTTCAGAGCTATTTCCTAACTTGAGTAGTTTGCAACTTCAAAGCCCTGCCAATGGTGGAGACAGAGTAGCTGGACTTTTGCCCAAGGTATTTAATAGCGAAAACGAGGCCGGTTTTAGTTATGATATTAACCAGCAAAGAAGAGTATCAGGTAACATTAAATATCTTGGATCAACAACCAGATACCAAACTACTCTTTCTGACGAACAAAAGGCTCAGTACATCGGCCAGTTCCCCATGAGATTATGGGACACTGAATTGTGTGGTTTCCTTGCAAAAGAAAGGCTAGCTGGTGGAATTGCAACAGACGATAGTATGATTGCCAATGGCAAAGTGAACGGCGCTCAAGTAGACGGCAGCAACGCTTTCTCTTCTGTCGACGGAGGCAACGCGTCTATTGCTTGGAGTAAGTGGCTGGAGCGTTTAGAAAATATTAACATAAGATTTACAGACATAGCTTTTTGTATTGCAAACGGCGACAGTTCAGACTTTGAATGGAAAGAGCTTAAAACTCTGAACACCGAGTTTACGGGCTTAAACAGTAAAAACGCCGTAAGTAAGCCCCTCCGTCGGACTAAGATAAGGTACAATGAGGGCGTGACAGGTTTAAACGAGAGTTCCGTAGATAAGCTTCGTGCTCCTAAGCTATCAACTATCAAATCTTCAAGAGGCCACTGGGGAGGAAAGATGTTCTCTTTAGATGGCAACAACGGTCTGGGTGGTATGTCCCTTAAGACGCTTAATATATCCGCTCAAGCCTGGGAAGGATACGAAGCAGAAGATGGTAGCGGAGTATTATATTTCTTACCTAAAAACTTTGCCCCCACCAACGATATTATGTATGCCTTGGAGATATTTCAGGCAGAAAGTCTTCTTAACAAGGATATAATAGATCTAGAGTTTAGACCAAATGATTTTGAAAGAACTCCTAGACTTAGATTCTTCGACATTAGAAACAGCGGATTTACCGGAGTTTTTCCTAATCTCGTTGCTGAGAAAAGACCCTTAGATTTAAGAATTGACGGTAACAGATTTTATGATTTAGATAATATTGGTCCTAGATCTAATAGCAATATTGTTAGAATTTTTAGTACTAACCAGGGAATACTCAGAGGAGGTTCTATAATTCCCGACTTCTCTGAACCAAATAACGATAACAAAACTCTATTTCAGGTTGTACTTAACGGATCTTTACCTTCTAAGTATACTTCTGTATGGAAAAATGATCCTACCAAGGCTCGGACTCCAGTGTTTAACGCTTTATTCGGGCTAATTAACGCAGGAAGCAACGAGCCAGCAAATTACAACCTAATTGTCAAAGAAAGAAACACCGCAGCTGGCGCAACATGGACTTCAAAAAATCGTGCCGGTGTTAATCAACAACCCTCTGAGTTCTTATACCCCTCTATCTCATCACTTTCAATAAACGGATACGTTAGAGTGGGAGATAAAGTTTACAAGAGCGAAAATGGCACGCAACAGGTTGGCGTGGTAAAACAGATAAAATCCGGAGCCGGAGCATATATTGTTCTTAGCGACAAAGTGGACTTTAGCTCGCATGAACTTTGGTTCCAAAGAGGCGGAGTTGATGCAGGAGACTATTTTAATAAGTGCAAAAATCTTAAAGATATCATTGCTAGAGACTGCTCGTTAGTGGGAAGAGTACCTAAATTTAGAGGAAATAGCGGAAGGTTGGCAACTGTTGATCTTGCTTCTAATCTTCTTTTTGATTATCAAAAGGGAACTCTTCAAGAGATTACAGGAAGGGCAGAAGAAAACACAAATCCCCCCGCTTTGCAAGTATTTAATCTTTCAAACAATCCTTTAACTAAGGCGAGCATAAGAAAGATTATAGAAGACGCGTTTGATGTAGCTGAGTTTTACGGAGATAAATTATCTTCTAAAAAGTTAGTTATTGATTTAACTGCTACAAAGGCAAATATAGCTGAGGGAAGTTATTCTAACTACACCCTAGATGAAATATTTGATCAGGGTAAGCCGGGTAACCCGAACTCTGAGCCACCTATCGATCCAATTTCAGACAATCTCCTGGAAAAATTTAATCAACTTAATGGAAACGGAAATAATTTTTCTAGAATAAAAGTCCTTCTTAACTAATACAAATACACTTAATAAATTATGGCTATCGGATTAAGCAGAGCACTAAATCTCTCAGAAATAAACTTAAATTTAAAAGAATCTCTTCAGAAGCTTTATGCTCCTGGAATTGAAAATGACATTGAGTTATTTTCTTTGTCCTCTCAGCTTACCTCAAGTGTTTTATCTGGCCCAGAAGGAGACAACATTGCCAAATTAATAGGTTTAAGGTCCGAGGCCATTAGAGAAGCAAATGGAGATGTTATTAGAAGAACAAGGTTTTTAACCCAAGGAAACACTTGGTCAAATAACGACGAAGTATTTTTTGATAACTTTGCTGTTGCTCCTTCTGCCCAGCCCGACGCGGTTAATCCTATATCTAGAATTAACAACGGAATTGCCTCGGTTAGAGTCCTGTACGGAGGCTCGGGATACTACTTTAAAGAAGTAGCTCCGGCCGGAGTAACTATTCCTAAAAACTTTGTAGCAGATGAGTTAGTTATTAAAAACGTAGTTTTAGAAGGCTCTATATCTAAGTCTAATAACGCAAGAGCACAAGTAACTTTTGCAATTGAGCCAGACACTGTATTCCCTTCTTCTGATATCGTCTCTTGGCAAGAAAGAAACTCTCAGGTATCTGTGGCCGCAGGAGTTGCCGGGACAGTAAGCGGAACTACAAACAACTTAACAATTAACGCAAACGGAACCTGGAACTATTTCTCTCCAGATCAAATAGAGCTATCTACAGACTTATATGTTACCGTACTCTATTCTAACGGAGAAACAAAGGAGTACCTTGTTACTACAAGATTATTTACTTCTCAGAACTCTTCCGGAGTACTCCCTCTTGCTCCTATTGGCTCTGAAGAAGATATAGGACCTCTTGCAACATGGACCGGCTTTTACACAAGAAGATATAGTGTAGCTAAAATAGAAATATTAGAGCAAGGAACCGGGTACTTAGTTGGAGAAAGAATCAATATAGTAACGGAGACAAACGTAGAAGAAACCTCAAGCTCACAAGAGTGTGTAATTGTAAGACAGATAGGCGAAAGATTTTTCTCTAAAGATCCTAGGATTGTAAACGATAACTTTAAATATTCTGTAAGAGGTTCTAATCAAGATGGATTCTATCTCTTTGATAATTTAAGTCAAAAATTTATTTTTATAGACACGGAAATAACTGTAGGGTCTTTTAACTCGGATACTCCTAGAGAAATTAAATTAGTAAGAGACGATTCTATATTTATTGATAACATTCTCCAGCTTAAGTTTGCTCAGTCTAACATCTATATTTCTAATTATGTAGACCCCTTTGTACCCGGCGGAAGTCTTTCTGGAGATTTATTACAAGCAACATCCAGAGCCTCAGAACTCAGATCCGACTCTTTTAGAGCAATCCAAAACACTAAAAACCCTGAAGAAGTTTCATCTGACGCCAACACTTTAGGATTTAGATTTAATCGTATTTTGGGTCAAGACGCCGGGATTAATCAAAGAGTTGTAATTAGAGACCAAGACTTTTTACTTGGCACTTTCGGGGTAACAGGGCTTAAGCTAAAAAATAACGTTAGAATTCCTAAGTTTAGATTAGATGATCCCGATATCAGAGTTCCTGGACTCTTTATTAAAGTAGGCCCTGATTATAAAAGAGCGTTTTCTACACAGGATAAGCCCTTCTTCCAGTTAAACTCCTTACAATCTGGTAATATTAACCCGGACGTTGTTGGAGGCTTTACTTACGGAGAATACGCCGTGTTTGCCGCTAATTTGTATGCAGATGGCTGGAAGGGATATAACGTTAACATTAGCTCGTTTGCTCAAAGAATCTCGGTTCCTGACGGATCTGATCTTACCAACGCAGGAGAAAATGGAGCTTTATTCTATCACAAAAACTCTAAAGAAGATCTTCCGGTAACTGCAAAGACCTCTGGGAGCAAAAGCTATTACGAGGTCTCTTTGTTTACTTTCTTACCTGGTATCTAAGTTTTAAACGTATCCCGGGTCGTTATCGGTTAAAAGACTTATACCTGATACGACCCCCTCTTCTCCGTCTTTTTTAGCAAACAAGAACACTGCCTCTTTAACCGCAGAGCCATCAGAGAACGTCAAGGCATCTTTAAAAATGTTGTCGTTGGCCACGGCATTATAATCTGTTCTTGAGAACAAACCGGTAGAGTTATTCGGATCTACTAAGTCAGGGGCTCCGATGTAAGGGCTTAGGTTTACTCTTAGTTTGTGGGTGTAACTATCTGCGACGAAGGTAGGGAATGTGCCCAAGGTTAATAGGCCAGTTAGCTGCGCTCCTTCTGGAACTATATTAGGTCTTTCTGCCTCAGAAAAGTCTAAAGCAAACTCTTGGTTTACTTGTAAAAACTTTTCGTCTAAAGTAAGTAAACTTCTTTGAGGAGAACCAAACCACACGTCGTAGTTTCCTACGGCAGAGCTATAAAGCGTAGCATCATTCGCAACAGTATCTTTAAGATTAAGCTCCTGAGTCTGATAAGGTGGGTAACATAAACCACCTAGGCCGGGGTTAGCAGGATCTGTGGCAGAATTATCAAAGTCAAACGGAGTAACAGTAACCGAAGGCGGAGAAGGAAGCTCTGTTCCTGTGCCAAAAGGCGTTATCTGAGGATTTGCAGGAGTAGTGTCTGGGGTGGCTACAAAAAGAGTCTCTGAGAAGGATAAACCAGCTCCGTTATCTGCTCTTGAGAATCCAAAGCCAGAGTTATATACAAAATATATCTGGAATGTAGAGTTGCTGCCGGGCTCTGAAAGATTTGCTACTGATCCGTTTTCAAACGCTCCCAAAGAGTCAGTTAATTTTTTAGGAACACTCGTAAACTCAAAGTAGTTATAATATACTCTTACAGCATAGGCCACTCCGTTTGCGGGATTATTTGCCTCGCCTGATATCACTTCGTAAGTAATTGTCTCAGTACTCTCATCGTATCCTGTAACGTACGCCTGAGAAAAAGGAGCAACTTCTCCGGCCTCTTGGTCGCCCGAGTTATCTAGATCATCGGAGCTTGAGTAAAACTCAATAAGGGCACCATCATAGAGTTTATTGCCGTCATCAAGACTTAGTGTTTGTCCAAAATTACTGAACAATGCGCTACTGGTAATATTTCCAGTTCCCGGTGCTCCAGATGGGTCTGGAACCGATATCATCATGTTTCCGGCAGTTAAATTCGGTCTTGTTGCCAGCAAAAAGTCAATAAAGTATTTTTCTTCTTCGGTTGAAAAAGTAACGCTATTTGTTGCGTAATTTCTTTTTATAAACTTATAGATAAAAATAGCTTTATTTGTTTTAGTTCTTCCGTTTGTTCCTGTAGTAACTTCATTTACACCGAGGCCACTGGAACTAATCATGCCGCGAGTAACTGCGTCATGTGTTCCGTTTCCACCGGCGTTAGTTGTTAAAGCTTTAGGGAAAAATATGTTTTTACCTTTTACTTCTGAGTAGTTGATTGTGTAAGTGGTGGGGGTTAAATCACCGTCACTATCAAATCTATCAGAGGGCGGAAACTGAAGCCCAGAAATATTAATATTTTGGTTATTTTGCCTGAGAGCGTTATTAAAGGTATTTGAGTTATCTCCGCTGTGGAGAATCTTGCCACCATTATCAAGTCCAGCGGTGTTAAATAACGCGGCCAAAGTATTTGTTGGGTATCCTGAAATCTTTACGTTACCTCCGTTACCCGCAGCGTCTTCTTCTACAGAGATAAAGGTGTAGTTTTCTCCGGGTACTCTTACTTCTCCATCAGCAAGTGGCTTGGGATCCTGAACAACATTTCCTGTAAATTGGTCCTGTGCTGTCTCTTGCTTTCTTTGACGACCGATGAATAAAAGCTTGTCGTGGCTATAGTCATAGTCTCGATCACCGGCCAGTGTAGTAAATCTATTTTTAATAAATCCGTCGTACCTATCGGGTCCGTAGGTGTTTTGGATGGGCCTGTTTCCTAACTTATATTTAAAGTACTCTGGGTTGTCGCTAAAGGAAACTCTGGAAGTATTTTGCTCTGCAAATCTTTCCGATCCTGCAACCATGTCGGCAGAACCCCTGTAATTTCCAAACTTGTTTGGGTTAAATGCTTCAGCCTGGAAAAGCTCTTCTCTTTCTCTTTCGGCAGGATCCGCAAGAATATCAGAAGGATCAAGGGGTACTACTGTAAATGCAATGTTTTGTGCAATTATGTATAACTTATTTCCGTTTGAAGGAGCAAGAGTGCCTGTTGTAAATTCTATTTTATCGGTACTTGCTTGACCTGCGTTAAGAGGATCCTCGACTCTTCTTCCCGTAATTCTTCTCTGGTCGGGCTGATTGCCGAACGTTCTAACTGACTCAAGACAAGCCACGAGATTTTTTTCACTTGCCCCGAGAGCCGGTGGAATTGAAGCAGGATCAAGGTCAGTAAAAGCAAGAACCTCAAAGGTAGTTGTTAGCTCGTTTGTGTTTGTTTCGTATCCAGATTCTTGAGGTGTAGATACAACGGTCCAGTTAGCATTAGCGGAATCGTATTCTAGCTCGTAATATCCCAAGAAGCTGTTCCAGTACTTAAATGTGCCGTCTGGAGGAGTTACGGGGTCTGTGGTGGTATCTTCAGGCGTGTATCCTAAAGCCGTGTCAACTTGCTCTATAGCAAAAGACGGATCGAAGGTGCTAATAGTTCTTTGAAAGATAGGCAACGGGGACGAACTTCTGTCAATAGTGTCCTGTCCGTACCAATACCTAATAACTACAGGTACATAATTATTTTTATACTTATTTACTTCGTTTCCGTCTTCGTCTATATAGGTATCGGATAGATCAAAAAGATTATTGGTTGCTACAACATCGGAAGAATTTCCGTAGTTAGGACCACCTTGAACAAAAATCTCTTTAGCTCCTAATTGATTATTAACTTTGTCGTTAATATCTATTTCTCTAAAGAACGTAGACTCATCGGTGGTGTCTATCGCGGTTTTCCAAGTACCGATGGCCGCTCCGGTGGTTTCGTCAAAGCCCGTTTGATCGTAATAGTCAATTTTTAAATGACCATTTACTTGAGCAACAAACCTAGAAAAAGTTCTATTTCCTAAATACTCTCTCTTAATGAAAAAATCGTATTTAAATCCTACGTTTCTATCCTGAGAAAGAGTTCTTATGCTATCTACAAAATTTAAGTTTCCGTCTTTTACAATTCTAAACTTCGGATTATCTTCGCCGGAATCCCCCGGCAAACCATACTGAGTCCTACTTCTAAACTCGAAGTTATACTGACCTTCCCACCAAGACTCCGCTTCTTTCTTTACTACAAACTCTCCTCCTTGTAAGCCTCCCAACCTATGGGATTTTTTAAAGTTAGAAACGCTAGGAATTACTTCTGCGCTGTTAAAGTTTGTAGATTCGAGAGGCTCTTTAAAGAAGGGAGGCTGGACGTTGTGGCAATATCTTTTTCTTAATTTCTTGCCAGCTGTTACAGTTTGTGCAGGAATTGGGTCAAGGGTAATAGAGGTATTGCTATCTACGCTAACGACTTTATAAATAGCATCGTCTGACTTTCTTTCATCCTCGGTGGCCCCGGTCTTAAATAATGTTTCTCCGTCAGAGTCGTACAATACTACGAAGTCTCCAACACTTAATGTAGTATTAAGCTGTTGGCTTGTTTCTGCACCGCTTTCGTCTATAAAGAAAGTACCTGTGCCGGTAACTACTCCAGTGGTGGAGCTAATCTCTACTGTGCCAGGAAGTAAATCTCCTTCTCTAGGGACGATGTAGGTGAATTTAACTGGACCAGATCCAACAAATTCTATACCTCTACCAGTAAAACTCTCTAGCTGAGATATTCTATCAGCGATTCTAAATCTAGGGTTAACAAGAGCAGAGCCGTCTTCTGCAGCTGTGGATCCTCCAGCTAAAGCCTGTAGATCTTCCTTTTTAATATCAAAATCGACAATGCCGTCAATAACCGTAAGGTCAGTTGCTTTAAATATACCTACCGACTCTCTTTCATCAGGAGACTGAATATCAAGCAGTACCTGGTCCAAGGCGTCCGGCTTTGACTCTAGGTCGTTTAAAGCCTGATCTCTAATAAGTCCGAAGTACTCTACCTCGGACGTAGAAGAAACCTTTGTATTTGAAATAAGAGAGGGGGCAGTTTTGGAGATTCTGACCTTACCCCCAGGCAGTTTACCAGGCATAGTGCTGTAACTATAATATATAGTTACTTTAAACTCTATGCCGCGTATAAATCCGCGTATTCTTTAATTACTGAGCGTACAAAACCTGATCTAACAATTTCATTGAATGAGAATTCAACGTGGCCCACCTCATTTAGCTTAGAAAGCCTTCTTGCAGCATCAGACAATCCATCCCTTCCGAACTTTCCGTCAAGGTCGCGCTGTACAACGTCTCCAAGTAAAGCTACTTTGCTGTCACTTCCTAATCTAGTAAGAACAGTAAGAACAGAGTGCGGGATTGCATTTTGCATTTCGTCGGCAATAATGAAACATCTTGACAAACTTCTCCCTCTGAGGTGCTCTAAAGGAACAAACTCAATGACTTTCTTTTCAATTAGATAGTCTGCCTTGCCCTTTGGCATAAATACACTTAAGGCGTCTTTAAGAGGAGCAATATGAGGAGCGGTTTTTTCATCGACCTCACCGGGCAAAAAGCCCAAACCTTGCTCGCCTACGACGTCAACGATGGGTTTTACATAGTAGATCTTATCGATTTCTCTTTTTTGAAGCGCTTGGCAAGCCGCATACGTAGAGAGTAGAGTTTTTGCTGTACCTGGAGGTCCTGTAAGAATCGTTAGAGTTTTTGTTTTCAAATAGTTTAACGCATCTACTTGAGATGGGTTGCGGGGCATTATGATGTTTATTTGGTCCTGTTCTCGATTCTGTGGCATATAGGATTGTTCGGTGCGAATTTTTTGTCTGCGAGTGTTTTTAACTTTACGTGCCATAGGGTCTCCATATAGCAAAAATCCCCGAGACACACTTCTGTGCCTAAGGGACTTTGCTCAAACTAGTAATAAAGTGTCGGAACATTAAAATCTTTTTAATCAATGTTCATATAACTTTAAACCCAAGTAGAAATAGTCGCACGTTTCCAAGTGTTGCTCGCTACACAAATGTAAACAAAGTCGGTGTCCCAAGCAATGTCCCCTGTTACACCGGGGTCTGTAGCAGCTGTAGGAGGCTGGGAGGGGAGGTTAATTCTTCCTGCAACTGTAAGATCTCCAGCTTTTGACAAAGAAAGCTTAGAGGAGCCTCCTACGGTTATCTCAAGAGGCTTAGAACCGGCTCCGGAAAGAGTATCGGTGACAGTTATTTTTAAAGCCGACTGATCGACCGTATTGTCGTTCCAAGTTGTAGCAAGCTCGAGTGGTGCTGTAGGTAGCTCAAGACCTATACCTACGTTACCTGCGGAGTAGTAAGCATTTTCTCCAGACTTGGCCCATACACCTGCCAGTTTCTTTGCGGTATCATCTGAATGGTCTACATAGTAGATCTCTTGAAGGTTCTCGTTAAGGAAGAGCTCGCCGGGCTTGGCAAAAGTATTGTCGTTGGTATATTGGGTTTGAATATAAGCAAGGTTCTTAGTAGAATCTGAGGAAAACCTGATTCCCCACCTATGATTAGGAGTTGTCATGTGACTATAACAAAATATCTAATCTAGCTTTAAACTCTAGGCTTCTATGATATAATAATACATATACGACATTTACTGATGCTTCCAAAAATCATTGCTGTCCTAGGTCCTGATCGTGTCGGAAAAAGCACTTTTGTCAACACCAGTGAGTTTGTAATTGCAGAGTTTGCCAGCGTAGAAAAACTTCACTTCTCAGGTCCTCAGCCCCACCACAACACTCCAATTGATCAGTACATCGAGCCTCTTGATAAAATTATTAGTAAAAACTCCGCAGAGTTTATTCTTTGCGACAGAGGATTTTCTGAAGTTTGTTTTTATGAAAAGTTCAGACGGAATATCACTATCTCGGATGAGTGGGCAGTTGCCGCTGAGTCTTACTTTTGCTCTGTTAGCGAAACGATCAATATTTTGCTAATTGAAAGAACCTGGGACTGGGCCCTAGAAAACCATATTAAAGAAATCGAAGAGCTTTTTCCTAACGCTACTAACTACTATAAGCGCAATCAGCTTCTTGTAAGAGAGGAAGAGCATAAGCAATACTATGCTTATATGAAAAATTATCTTGAAAATGTTTCTACTCTTCCCCACCGAGTTATTCAACCCGAGCTCGGAACGTCCGTCTTGGACTACATTGTGGTTTAAAGATAAGTAGATTTGTTATAAAACAATACTATGGCTAATATTCTGAACGAGGGTTTGTCTCGTACCCTCGGTATTGAATTTGAATTCAAACTTAAATTACAAACTCTGCTTACAGAGTTTAAAGATAACGCAGTTGTTCAAGCTCAAGCCGGCGAAGCTGCTGCTGCAGCCGCTGCACTTACTAAGTTCGTTATTTGCGGACCTTCTATGGGCTTTGAAGCTAAGCGTAATGCTTATGCCTGCCTTGAGCAAATTGCTCTTGCTCTTCAAGCAAACGCTAATGTTCCCGCTGCTGACAAAACTGCTCTTACCTCTGAGTTAGTAAACGTTACTAAATTTGTTGGTTTAGAAGGCGAAGAAGACTTCCATTTTATGGTTGCTACATTCAACCTTTGCGAACTCATCTCTGGTATCCTCGGCGAAGTTGAAACTGAGGTTGTTGAAGGATCTGCCCCAGAAGGCGGAGTTCTTACCATCACTCTTATCGACGGTGGCTCAGGTTACACCAACGCAGCTGATGGCGCCACAACCTTCTTCTTGGTTAGCACCGAAGATTCTGGTGGTGGTGACGGCAACGCGAATCTTGACAACGGCCTGTCTGTTGTTGCCGGAGTTGTTACGGCATCTGGCGACGAGCTTGGAGTCCCAGTTGCAGGCGCTAATTACTCGGTTGGCGATATCGTTATTATCGCTCTTGATGCGGCTGGTACACTTCCTGCTGGAGCTACTCCTGCACTTGCGGAGGTTACTCAGTTACTCTGATAAAAAATTAAAACTATGTCAAACATTACCTTTTCTGTTGGAGAATACACTTCAGAAGATAAGACCGTTCTCGTTACCTATACTAACGAAGTCGGGCATACTCATGAGCGAAGAATTGTCCTTCCTAAAACTTCAGAAGGAGAAATTGATGCCGAGCGTTTGACATCAAGGCTGGACAATCAGCTCCAAGGATTGTATAATAAAGTCGAGGTTGGGGCAGTTACTTTTATTGATCCAAACGCGAATCCTGAGGAGCCTCCTGTTTAAGCGCTAAACTTAATAACCTTTAGCCCCTGGAAGGAGATCCCTTCTGGGGGTTTAAAGTATATATAGCATATCGCCCTAATGACTAACAGTAGTAGCTTGTACAGATGCAAGGCTCGCGTTGCATATAAGCCCTCAGGTGGCGGTGACATCGCTATTGTTTTTCCTGAAAGGCAAATTCAATCTATTGAAGCCGGGCTCGCGATGAATTGGTCTGGTTTAGTGGCAAACACCCCAAACACGGCTAATTCGCAGTTTTATAATACAGACAAAAACCAATGCAGAATCACCATCCAAGATCCCTACCTTGAAGGGCTGGGGTGGATTTCTCTAAATGACGTTGACAGAGTTTATACTAGTATAGCTGAACAAGCCGCGGGGGAGGGAGACCTTCTTCCTAAATGTGGTCCAGGGCAAAATCCGCAAACTGACAAGTGCTTTCCTTACGCTACTCTGGATTTAAAGAGCTTTGAGCAAAGAACTGTCAATGACGGATTTCCCTTTATTATAGTTACTCTATATTATGATATACAGGGAACAAATAGTCAAACTGTTGAGCAAACTTTTTTCTACAGATCAACAGGAATAAATATAACTCATGGTGTTTCTGGCGAACCGACCGTCTCTCTTACCGGGACAAACGCATTTGCCGTAAACTTTCAGGCTACTTTACAGTCAATTTATTTTGAAAAGGGAAAAAATTTAGTAGATGAGTTTAACGAAAAAACAGATATACCTAAAGCAAATTTTGAGTTAGAAGACGTTTGCTCCACTCCTGCAAATGCTTATAAGTTAGACAGAAATTACAGAATTAATAACTTAAATAGCTTAGAGCTAATGCAAAAAATGGGCTCGGCTTATAACTTTGATATTTTATCTTTGCCTACAAGAGAGTTTGCTAATAAAATTCAAATCTGTTCAAACGAAGACTCCAGTTGCCTTAGCCAAAGAGTGTTTTATCTTGGTAAGGGACTATATGAAAAATACACAATTAACGCAAAGTATGCTGTTAGTGATTGGCAAAGAAACTCAAGTCAAGGTGCTGCCACTGGAGGTAGAACACCGGCCGACTCTGCAGTACTAGAAGCAGAAGCTGGAGATGAGTTTACGGTAGACATAAAACGTCCTAATCTTACTAAAGAACAACTAGAAAAAGTTGATCAGAGGGCTTTTCAAGATGACGGAACTCAATTTACAAAACTAGAAGACTATAACACAGGAGACTCTACTAACGGGCTAACAGGTATAGTAACTCCTGCCTCCGCTACCTCAAAGGGTAAATTTAAAGTAAAAAAGCTAGAAAACGTAATGCTTTTTAGGCGAGCTACTGACTCTAAAAATTATTTAGGAGGAAAAATTTTAGAAGCAGGTGACGGAAGAGTCGTGATAGAGAGCGATTTTGAAATATACTTGTGCAATCGTAGCGATGAGTGTGTTAGCTCTAGAGTTCGCCAAGAATATAAAAATCTTAAGTCTATTAGCGCGAAGAAAGGGGAAACAGTAAACGTTGGAGATGAAGTGGGAGAGATCGAGCCTGATCCTCAAAAAAGAACTAAGACAAGACTCTTGCTTAAAATTGGTAGAGACTCCGGTATTAAAGAAGTTACCTTGGATCCTACAACTCTTAAGGGCATTTTAGGAACGACTATAGGTTCAACTGATCAAGACAGTAGAGAGGAAGCTCCAACAAATGAAACAGAGCAAAGAGTAGGACAAAAAATAGGAGAAATCGGTAGCACGGGGTCCAGCACCGGACCTCACATTCACGCTCAATGGCAAGATGGCCCTAAAAGATTACAAAATATTGTTAGGGCAGACGTGGAGAGATATGTAGATATTAGGGGAGCGGTTTCCGTATCTAGTCCGTATAGGTCTGCAAGAAGACCTAACCACACTGGTGTAGACTTATCTGGTGCTATTGGAACAGAGCTCTTTGTAAAATCCCCTGCAACTATAAGAGATGCCGATAGAGGCGTGTTGGATCCTAACGGTTATGGATTTAGTGTTGTAATTGATACACCAGAAGGCGGAATGTTATTAGGCCACTTAAAGGCCGGCTCAATACCAGCAGGCATTCCCAGCGTTGGCCGTGGGTCGGTTCCTAGTACCCCCTCAAGTGGCGTGGGTGGCGCGGAAACAAGCGGTCCTAATGCTGGTAGCAATAGCCGCTCAGGCGCTCCGTCTGGTATTACAAAAGATGGACCCGAGCTTAAAACCAGCTTTAAAGGAGTACCTAAAGCTTTACAAATTCTTCCCGGACGCACAATTTTGTCCTTTGTAACAGATTACGACGAGTGGATCTTAGGAAATAAATCTGGAGAAATAGACCCCGGAGTTTGGATACCTGAAAAGTACAGAAGCTGGGCAGTAGTAAAAACTGTATTTAAATGGAACTCTGGAGACTTGAGAGTTGATTTAGACTGCAGAAGAACTAACAGAAGAAATGTTCAAACCAAACTAGATTTAGTTCCTAATTTTAGAGAGCTTGCCGTAGAGAAGGGGTATGCAAACTACTACGAATATATTCGTTCTGCCGGAGACCTTTGCTACGGTGACTCTTGCCAAAAATGCAAGAAAGGCGGTGATGGTAGCCAAATTCAAAGCTCTAGCAGAAATGGCTCAAGCAACCCTGAAAACGTAGAATCAACCTACCCACGAGGAAAGTTTACGTATACATGCAACCAATACAACAATAGTAAAGTTCAGGCTTTGCTAGATGCGGGAAGTTTTATCGGGGTAACAAACCGCATTGGTCTTGCGGGTATTGTTAGCGGGGCTTTACGAGAAAGTGGGGTTAATTTAGACCCTACAATTATAAGTGGAGTTCCTGGAGAAAACAGCCAAGGAATTTTTCAATTGAACCCAGCGGTTGGCAGATTGCAAGCCTTAAGAGCATATGCTCAAAGCCGGGGGCTAGATCCTCTTGCGTATAATACCCAAGTGCAATTCTTTGTGTTTGAATCTCAAAAATTCCCAAATTTGGTACCTGCTTTAAACAACGCAAGATCTCCCTTCGAAGCAGCGCAGGCCTTTGATAAAAATTACACTATCTCTGGCGACAGCAGAGTAGGTCCGAACGAGAAAGGAAACCCTGCCCGCACGCAATTTGTGATCGATATAGACAAGTGCCTTAAACCATCATGATATATTTAGCACCCCTTGTCGGATCAATAATTTCTGCAACTTACCAAGCAGCGCAGGCAACTCTATTAAACTTAGTTAAAGAGGAAACAAAAAAACAAGTAAAGAAAGAGGCGTTAAAATCTCAGCTTTCTGCGTTTAAATCTATTGTAGCTGCAGAAGTTGCAAAAGCATATATAGAAAACGTAAAGCTAAAAGCGGAAGGATATGTTAAAGCAGTATCTGATATAGAGCTAAACGTAGAGTTTGAAAAAACAGATAAAAAAGATTTTGTATATATTGCTCAAAGAGCTCTTAAAAAACTTGAGATATATATCGAAGAGAACAATACTCAAGAGTCTCCAATTATATCTTTTTTAAAAAGAAGATATGAAGAGGAAGGCATTCGTCAATTTACAGGAAGACTATATGCTGGGCACTTCATACAAAAAGAATCAGAAGGAGTATATAGCGTATACAATAGAATGGCGTATGCGCCTCTTGTAGATAAAAATAAGCCCTGGCTAAGTAGCGAAACTACAGCCGAGGGCATAGGAGATATTATTGCTCAAAGAGCTAGCGAAATTTTTGAAGAAGAGTTTAACCTTACCCTAGGAACCGACTAGCCGTAATACTTAGATCCTTTCTTTAGGTTTTCTGTAGCATTTAAAACCTGAAGATCAGCATTCATCATATGGTAATCAAAGAAAGACTCAGATAAAGTAGTGTCTTTGAAATAACATTTTGTTCCTTTGCAATAAACGTCAACATTCTCTAAGTCTATTTTATAGTCTCTGCAAAACTCTTCTACTATATTTTTAAAGGCATATTTATGATCTATGTGAAACTCACCTGCGTTAATTGCTTGGCCTGAAATTGCGCATTTAATTTTATGCCCTAAAGGGCCTTGCAATTGTCTTAGTACGCTTTTTCTATAAGAAACGATCTGAGGCTCTACTATTTGCCTCATGGCAACAAGTGCCTCTTTTTTATTTTGCTTATACTCAGGTATCGGAGTTGCTCTAGGAAACAACTCCTCTACGATCTTACCCTTACCTAGCCATATTTCTCTTTTAGATTTTGGTGTTATTATTACGATCCCACGCACAGCTCGCCCTTGGAACTTTTTGTTCCTAACTTTATACTTTATTCCCTCTCTTCCGTGCAAGGTCTTCCACTTCTCGATCTTGCCCACTACCTCGTGAACAAAATCGTAGTCTGGAGGTTTTACAAAGTAATTACACTCTGTATTTTTTACGACCTCGGTCCACTTCTTCTCGAAGGCTGTTTTTGTATAGTTTTGTCCACAGACTGATATGACTTGTCTGCCCATAGTATGTAGTTAATTAGCTGAGTCGAGTAAGACTTAATATCATCGATGTTTTTAAGATGCGGATTTTTTCTAAGCAAAGTAGAAATAGATCTCTTCTTAACAAGATAGTCTATCAAGAAAGTTTCATCAGAGGTTTCAAGATCCGTAATCCTAAACAAAAGATCCTTATGGTTTGTAAGAAGATCTGCAAAGTTTACTTCAGAAGTTTCTGTAGACTCGATTACGCAATTTTGCTCTGTAACCGGGTTGAACGACATAGTAAATGCAGTTCGGACGGTGTCTACTTTTTTAACAGGGATGTTTAAATCGTCTGCAATTTCTTGATTGGTAACATTAGGATTTTTGATAAGGTACTTCCTAATTTTCAGATACAGATCCGAGTAAGACCTGGGCATTTTAACCAATCTGGAGCTATCTCTGAGATAATTAAGCATGTGAAACTGCAAGCACCTGTTTACCCAAGTGCTAAAGTTTGCGCCTTTACTTTGATCCCAGGTATCATAGATACGCACAATATACTCGAGGGCGGCGTCTCTGAGCTCTTCAAATGGCAATCCTGTGAAATTAGTGATCTTTCTTGCAACCTGATCGGCCTTCCACATCTGAGAGATGATATGCTCGTCTCTCTTATCTCTAGCTCTTTTAGATCTAGTTTTTTCTATCATTTCTCAATACAGTTAATGATGTAGTCTTTTAATTGACCTTTGGCCATCATGCCCTCGGTATTAAGACCCAACAGAACTCCTTCTTCGTCAAATGTTGCGAAGTTAGGTGTACCGTCACATTCAATCTTGTCGCAAAAAGCCCAATCGTCAGAGGTAACATCCCACTCTCCAAATCCAACTTTAAGATGGGGATATTCTTCAGAGATTTCTGAGGCAACTTCTGCCCAGATAGGTTTCATTGCTTCACATGCTGAGCAGCTAGGCTGTTTAAAAAATACAACTCTATATTTAAATTTTGTTTCTGGCATAGTAATTACTCATAAGTAATAATAAATCGCGTGCGCTCGTCGTTTTACTATACAAAACCTACGACTTTTCTAATTATACCATGCGCTAAAGATAACGCACACCTCCCGCGTTGCGGGTGTTTCTTCGGTCTCCTAATAGACTACCTATTGAGTTTGAAGACCTTCCGCTAGAGTCGTAGTGAAGCTTAGGCAACGTAGTTCTAATGCCTCCTGTTTTGGAACCAGCACCCATTAGCTCGTCTCTATATACCGTTACTCCGTAAACAAAGGCGTCTACAAAGTCGTCATTTTTAATAAAAGGAAAAGAGGTAAGCTCGCTCATTCTGTCTTGAAGGTTAGGTATGTTTTCGTAAATACTAACCACGCCTTCTTCAAGCAAGGGCGCCACGGAGTTTGCTCTCAACACTTTATCTTTAGACGGTATGAGTTCCTTTATTTGTATAGATAGGGCGGAGCGTAAAGTTTGAATCAAAGGTACTCCGCTTGCTCGGCCTTCGATGTATACGCATCTAATCTTCCATTGCTTTACAACTTGAGGTATTAGCTTTTGTAAATCAGGGAACTCCATCCGTTCCATGACCACATGAAGCAATCTTAGACCTTTTTGTTTGTCCAACCCCCAAACGCATATAGAGCTAAAGTCGTTCATAGACGTGGCTTTATACGCCGTATCAATTGTAGCATATATGTAGCTATACTTGACTTGTTTGTCATAGGTAGGCAACCAGTGCTCTTTAAAGATTGCTCCGGCATCACCAGCAGGTTGGCCCTGGTACAGAGAGTTAAAGTCCCTCTCACCAATTGACTTTTTAATTGCCTGAAGGTTTTCCAGTGGAAAGAACTCTGGCCAATGAGATTCTCCTAGCTTCCTACCCAATGAGTCGTTTTCCTCATCGACGCAGATAGCTGGGACGTTAAGTTCTTTCCAGTTATCTCTGTCTGCACTAAGCAATCTGCCAATAACATCATCGCAATGAAACCTAGTTCCCATGGAAATAATCGCATGGTTGGGCAAACCACGAGTCAAGAACTGAGCCTGAACCCAGCCAAATGTACTTTCCATAACAGTAAGCGAGTTACCATCAGCAAGAAGGTCGTCTAGAATACCGATACCCGGAAGGTCATCATCTGCAATAACACCGTAGCCAAATCCAGTAACACTAGATCCAGCAGATGCAATCTTGATTAACCCTCCATTCTCGGTTCTCAAGGCAGTAAGGTTACATTTTTCTCTATTGATTTCACACTCTGGAAATATCCAAGAAAACTTTTCAGAGGAAATAAACTCCAGTACAGCTCTTGAGTTTTCAGTGGAAAGACCCAAAGCATAAGAGCTCATAATAAATTGAGCTGTAGGACTTCTCCCTAACTGCCAAGCAGGAAAGATCCGAGAGATAAGCATCGACTTTCCCGTTCTTGGAGGTAGGGAAATTGCACTGCGCTTGTAGTCTTTATTACCGTCGCCGATATTTTGCAGATAGTTGCAAATTAGCTCATGAACAGGGAAAGCTTTAAATTGTAGGTCTGTGATAATTTTAGCAAAAGTAACAAAGTCTGTTCTGCATTTAAGCCTAAGCAGCTCTTCCTTATCTTTTGAAGAAAGGCTGCTGGCCTTCTTTTGCATATCAGCTACTAAAGCCAATTCATCATCTCTTTGATGTTTATTCATTTAATCACAAGAACCCTCGCTACGAGCAGCTCTTTCTTGTTCATTTTTAATCTGATCCAGTAGTGTATCAAACTCGCCGCTATCCAACTGATTAGGAGTAAGGAAGTTAATCTGCGTTCTAAGCACGTCGGCACCTGTCCCATTAACAAGCTTAGAAAAGTCTTGGTAAACGTAGTTAACGGTATCTTCTTGTGGTTGGCTCATACTAAGCTTTGCCGATAGCGAATCGTTAAGTACTTTAGACTCAGTATTTCTTGTTTCAAGGTTTTCAAATGGGGCGCCCAACTGAGGATCAAGGGAGCTTAAAATACTCAGAGCTTCAAGAATTGTTTTAATTAGGTTGATGATTGCCAGCACTCTTGACTTAGAGAAGTACGCCGGGATTGTTACAGGTTGTTTTAGAGTAGAAGCTATTGCGGGTGTTGGGCCTGGTCGATTCAGGTTGCCACCATCCTTTTTGCGATCTAACTCCTTAACCATTTCATATAGATCGGCGATAGCTTTTGCTTGAGTAACTTCGTCTGCCGTTACCTTGCCAAGCAATCCGCCGGCTGGCCCAGTAATCAAGTTGTTCATGAAGTTTTGGCTACCAAGCAATTCGAGGTTCTGAATTAACTCCATCAGGCTCAGGTTGTTGTCGGCAATTTTAAATGTCTTTTCAATCGCCTCAAAAGAATAAAGCATTTCTAGGTCTTTATCAAATCCCTCAGCCCCTCCTTTAAATGCGTCTTCTAGCTTTTTGCTCAAGTCTGCGATGCGAGGGATCGACTTAAGCACAGACGTAAAGTCAAATGGATTTTTAGGAATAAGATCGGCGCCAATGCCAGAAGTCAGAAGCCCTAGACCTTGCGCCAAGACTCCTTTGTTATTATTTAAAATATCCGATCCATACACATTGGAGTTATCTAGCGTAAGGTTTCCGCACGGATCAAGAAGCCTATTGCCGTCGCTATCGACACCGTGGCTTGTTTTTCTACACTTAGGATCACAAGGACATCCTCCGCCACCCCCACCAAACAACCCACCAATACCACCAATACCACCAAGAAGCCCTCCACCTCCAAGGATCGAGGTAAGAGGGCTGTTGCCTCCAAGTAACAAGGTTGCCGCAGTTAATCCGATACCACCAGGTAATGCCGCGGTCAACGGACCTCCGAGCCCTACCGCCCCAAGGAGAGAGGAGGCGCTTGCAGGGAGCCCAGGAGCAAAGGACGATAGCGCCCCTATATTTCCAAAGTCTTGGAAGATTTTACCCACCTCCCCGAGGTTACCAGAGGTAAGACTGCTTGCAAGGCCGGAAACATTTACGTTATTGAAGTCAATTCCTCCTGCAATGCTATTTACAACGTCAGATAATCCACCGTCGGCCCCAGCTCCTAATACAGAAGCAATAGCCGCCGGAGCATTATTCAGGTCTAGATCCTTAATTGCAAATTTAAACGCTTCATTCGCATAACTCGGAACGGCATCGAGTTTATTCTGCACGGCGTAGTTTAGAGAGCCAAGAGGACCGTCTATGATCATCGCATTTTCTGCACCAGCGTTTACTGGAGATATTGCTCCTAGGCCATCTCTCAAAATATTTGAGCCAGCAGTTGCAAGTATGCCGCTAAGATCTGCTCCCGCTGTAGCTATCTGCGCAACTTCAGGCCCAATTGCTTCTAAGAAGTTCTGAGCGGTTGCAAGATCGTCGCTTCTAAGCACCGCATCCAACGCGTTTACGTCTAGCCCCTGTTCTTGTAATAGCCTTGAGCCTAGCTGCATGGCGGTATCAAATGACACATTTCCAGTCTTCAGCGCCTCTACTGCTTTAGAGGCCTGCTCAATTGCATCATTGGTATATCCAGGAACCACAGCCGCAGCGGTTTGTTGGAAAATAGGTTCGACAAGACCAGGATTTCCAATCACAGGATTTACGGCAGCAGCCGCCGCATTTTGAACAGGAGGCTCTACGTTTAGATTTGGATTTGGTTTTATTTTTTTATTTAAAAACTGTGATTTTTTAGGAGGTTCGGGTTTATTTGCGAACTTAACTACCTGTCGAGATCCGTACTTCACCCATTTCATATCCCGATCGAATCTTACACAAATACCCAGCTCTGAGTTATGCCCATCGTCGATCAGAGCCGTCTGGCCGTGAATTTTTTCTGTGCAACAGGGAAGCGTAGTTTTAAAATATGTAGGAACACACGCTACAGGAGTCCATGCCCAATCTCCATTTTCGTCTTTGTTACAAACAAGCTGAATTTGCCTAAAATTTCTATCTTCAGTAAAAGTAATTTGCTCGGACTCTAGTTCCTGAGAGCATTTAGGAAGAGGCTTTTTTTCGGCTTTTACTAAGTCACGATCAACTTGCTTTGGGTCATCAGACTTTTCTACAACAAGTCCTCTGGATATATTTTTCCACTCCCATACGTCGGCATTCGGATCGTTTTGTCTGTTATTTCTTCTCATACAAATTTTTGCATCTTGAGATACATTATTTGTAAATATATAAATTCTTCCTTCGTTCTTTTCAGAGCAAATCGACCCCGGATCTGTTGCATTTGCTAAATCTGCTTTGTCAATAACAGGAATCGTGACTGGGCCATTAACTCCGAGTCCATCTGGTGTATCTCCAAATATACCCAATACAATAGGATTATCTGAGTTACCAGAGATTGTTGCAACAATAGCTTTGGTTCCTAAAAACTGAGAAGAGATCCTGCCTTTACCTTGATTAAGTACGGGCATCCAGTCAGACTCGGCATTTGCGTTTTCTCCGTATAAAACTTTTACCCTAGAAAGTTCTTCTGGATCGGCAACGTTACTAATAGTAGCCGACTGCAGGAAAAGTTCAATTTCCATGCCTCCAAGTTTATTACCCAGTCTTTCGTGGGTTTTTTGAGACGCTATTATAGCGTTAATAAACGATGCCATTTTGTATCTATTCTGCTATTTTAGGTTCAAAAAACGCGTCGCCCTGCCGCCAAAGATCCGCCGCAAGATAAGCATGCTGAACTCTAGGATTAAGCGATCCGCTTACCCAGTACTTAGCCGCTAATTCTACAAGGTTCCAAGTTTTTCCGTCTCTATTATAATAGAAGGGCATTCTAAAAAACAAGTTATTCGCTTCAAAATTATCAGGAATTGACGTAACACCAGCAATTAGCTGATTCTCGTATGCGTCGATTGTTTTATCTTCTTCTGTCCCCACCTGAGTAAAAGTGTACTTAGTAGGCAAGAGTACAGGAGCTAAATTTTCTTGAGCTCTAAGACCAGATCTTACCTTAAATACTCCGTTTACTAACTCAAGTTCTTTTGCAGAATGAGCTTTTACTTTAAAAACAGTAAATAGGAACACAAGAGATACAATAGTACCCTTAGACTCTATTAAGCCTTTCCAGTCACCTTTGAATATACTAAATGAAGGAGCTTTGTCTAAGCTATTTTTCAAGCTATATTCTTCATCGCTAAGCTCTCCCGTTAACTCGTCTAAAACAATCTGGCTTATTTTAGATAAGTCTACTTGCTCTACGTTTACTTCGTTTCCAGATAGCTCTTCTTCGTTTCTCCAGGCAGATTCAGTAAAAGGATATTGATCTAATACTTCTCCCTTTATTGTTTTATATTGCTTACCTCCAACTTCTTGAGTGAGACTTTCTTCAAACCATCCTAGGGCATTTTTTATAAGAGTTCTCTTGTATTTGGCTTCCCATTCTGTATTCCAAAAAGGCTCAGTAAGTCCCACGTGTTGAGCCAGCCAGTCTAAGTTTTGTACACTGCATTCTGAAGGATCTAAGTAAGAAAAATAAAAATCTTCGCTTTCGTATTTCTTTTCTCTAAGAAACTCATCGACTCCAGAAAGTAACCATTTTGCAACTGCGGGCTGAGGTACACGATCTTTGGGTAATAAAACCCAAGACTTTACGTCTTTAGGAGAATAAAGTTCTTCTTTAGTTCTTGATGAGTACACCGGAGACATCCCCAGCTTTTTCCTTTCATCTGAGTCAAATATAGACCTAGGTAAAAACTGATACGCTTCGGATCTATCACTAAGAACAACAATAGTTCCTATATCCAAAGAAGAAATAGGTAAGCTAAGTCTATCTCTTGGATTAGCAACCACAAGAGTCTCGTCTTCTGCGGGCCTATAGGAAAGAGAAGCACCGGGTAATCTTAAATATGTGGGCCTTACATTTTCATCAGATACCTTACCTATTCTTGCCTGTTTTAGGTTACTCTTAGTTACTTGTATGCACTGCTTAAGAAGATCTTTTAAAAATCTAAAAGTAAAAGAAATAAACTTTCTATTTGTTTCTTGATTTATAATTCTATTATTCCAGCGACCTTCAATATAAGTCTCTACTCTTTCTTTCCACACATCTGCCAAAGAGAATAGTATATCGTTTATTACATCAATAACTACTCTTTCTATTCTTCTATCGGCAATGTCTGCCATAGTTGAGCCGATGCTAATCCTTGGGTTATCTCTATAAGCAAGAGTTAAAACAGTGGATAAAAAGTCTTCTTCAGAACTAACAATACCATCGAGTTCTCCTGTTACCCCATCTAGAGAATAAGCAGAGTTAAATACCTTAAAGTATTCCTGGCTAAATACTTTATCCAGATAGTTTACTGGAGGTAGGTATATAAGAGTAGACTTACTGGCGGGCTTGTCTATCTTCTTACCTTCAAAAGCCCCTCTGATTATTGTCTTTAGCTCGAGTACTTCTTTACCACCAAGGAAGTAAGTTACAGGCTCTGAGTTATCTCCGTACAAAGCAGCGGAGGTATACATCCACTTATACCCAGATACTTTTTTTATTCTGCCTATAACGCACTTTCCGGGGTTGCAGTTACTATCTCCACCCTCGCCATCTTTGCACCTGAGTCCTTCAATAGCGCAGTTTTCCCTTCCGCCATTAAGGTCTCCTTCCATAGGAGTACCATGAGCCAAAACTTCAAACTCTCCGTTAGAATCCTCCGGTATTTCTAAAGGTTCAGGAGAGAATACGTTACCAATAGTTTCATACCTGAAGCCGCTGCTGGTTAGTTTCTTTATATCCCTTGAGATAATTTCATTTCTTTCTTCGTTTCTATCCAGCCTGCTATTGAACGTAACTTGAGCCAAAGAGTGGTCTGCAATTTTTATTGTTTTTGTTCTTTGAAACTCTATTGTTAAGTCCGCAGGTTTGTATCCTCTTTTAATAAACTTGCGATTTCTTTGGTCCCAAATAGATAGGTACTCCATACTTAGGCTCCTAAGCTTTGCTTATAATCTTGGTCAATAAATGTGTAGGTTACTGGAGCTTTAGTTGTAGAGGAGATAAGACTAATACGATTCTTATAAGATCTATAAGTTCTAATAGGGTTAGTGTTGCTATAAGAAGAAGACAAAGAATCAACAGTATCCTCTGCCAGGTCTATACAAACACCTTCAGTTTGTTCTGATATAAATGGAGAGTTGCAATACAGGTCTTTTTGATCTTCTTCTTGTATTTGAAGAATTTTAATAGACATAGAACTAATAGACTCTACAAAATCAAGTTCGTATATCTTAGAAAAAATCTGTTGGTAATCAAACTTTTCACCCAAGTCAATTTCAGAAGGTGACAGATAAAAATTTAAAATTGCGTTAAGATTAGACGCGTAAAAATCAATTCCCGAGGTAAACTTTTCAGGGTTGTATTCTATGCTAAGAGTGGTTTCAAGCGGAGATACAACAGGATCAGTAATAGACACTGTTAGTCCTAAAGGAATCTTTTTTCTAAGAGACTTTAAAATATCTCTCCTAAGATCTGCTCCCATCATCTCTCCATTTTTGTCCCCGAGGATGATCGCAATACTGGAGCTTAAACCTTCTCTTTCTGGGTTTAAGTTAAATCTGTCCTCGTAGGTAAGAACTTTAATTATAGAGTCAGTAGGGGCTAAAGCTCTAACTTCGTTTAAATAGTCCTCTTCTGAAATTAACGCTCTGCGTCTTAACAAAGCAAAAGCCTTTGACTTTACGTCTTCAATGGGCTCTAGGTCCTTTCCTCCTTGAGCGGCAGTAAAGTTTGTAACTCCATCAAGTCCTAGTACATTTAAGCTAAGTCTGTCTACGTCTCCGGCTTGAACATTATATATACTTCCCCACTTCTCTGATTCTGCAATTCCGTTCGCAGATACCTGAGTATCTCCAACCACAACCTGCTCTTTAAGAATAAAGTTAAGCCCTGAGACAGTAGAAATTTTAGTACCCTTAGGTATGACCACCGATCTTGTAAAACCCTCTGTTTTAATAAAGCTTACTGTAACTATGGCCTTAGCGCCGATGCTTCTTTGAATACCTAATTGTCTCAGCCATTGAAGAGTATATGCTTCAGGCAGAGAGTTCAAGTAATACAGAAGCTCGTTTTGAGCGTAGGCCTGTCCTTCTACAATAGCGGCCAATGGCGATGCCTGGCTAAAATCATTCAGAGTCCCATCAGACTCCAAAAAGATCTTAGTTTGAGTATCCCTTACTAGTGCGGCTGTGTTCCTCGGGTCAAGTTGTAGAGGAAGTATAGGTCCGAAAATATCAGGCATTGCGCTAATTGCTTATATATTTATTGTAGAGAGATTTATGTTATACAGAGGATCACTGACAACTTCAGAGGTTTCCTCAAAACTAACAGTGTAGTACTCTATGCTGTCGTTATCTAGTAAACTTTCACCTAGTAAAGCCGCCAAAGGGTATCCCACGTACCCTTGCGACACTGAATTTTTTAAAGATACATCAGAAGAGTTGTAAGTGCTTCTTCCTCTGTAATAATCTGCTACGGAGGTAGTACCAACTCCTATCTCTACTCCGTTGTATTTTTTGCTCAATCTACCTACTTGTTCTAAAGAAACTAGTCTGTCTGGAGGAGCAGCAGAAATTTTTGTAATCGGATTATTTGCAGCAATTAAGATTATTTTATTAAGATCTTCTACTAGATAGTCTTCTTCTCTAAATCTTTGTATAAGATTTTTTGCTATGCCTACAAAGTCTACTACAAGATCTGGATCCGGGTTTGATCTCCTGTAAACCTCCATAAGAGAGTCTTCCAAGATTTGCTCAAGAGAAGAGTTATAGTCTGATATTCTATTAATTATATAGAGCAAGCTATCACAAACTAAATCTGAAAATCTCTCTACTGTGTCTCTATAAAATATGTCTATAAAGTCCGTAAAATTATTATCTTTTTTATATTCTAAGTCTAATACTATATATACTGTTTCTTTTAAAATAGTTTTTGTAGAAACGTAGTCTAAAACTAAGTTAGAAGGGAGCTGTTCGTCTAGTGGCGAAGACAGGGACCCGGTCCTAATTTGATCCGCAACGGTGTAGAATAGCTCAGAAGATCCGTAAGCTACAGCTGCAAGGCTTCCAGTGGTTGTAAATTTATCTGTAAGGAAGTTATTTTTAGCCACACGTTAAATTTATCTATTATAGCTTTAAACCGCAAAAAGCAGTTTAAAGGAAGGATAGACTATATACAAATAGAATTGTAAATGAGTCAAGCATCGATTCAAATTTTATCAACCAACGTTGTTGGAGAAGAGCCTTTCATCGGGGACTTGGATGAGGGGGAACTCTTTGTAAATAACGCTGATGGTAGAGTTTGGGTAGGAGATTCGATAGGCTCTCCTATCGAGATCGGAGGGGCCGTTAAGAACTCTCCGCTGGGAGCTCTAAGATTTTCAAACTATCTTAGAGTTGACGTAAGTAACCCAGAAAACTTACCTATCTCAAATACTAACCCACTGGTTATACCCGAGGGTTTTTATAGAGAGATGAGAATTTTAATCACTTTCCCTCAAGATCCCGTATCAAACGTAGTCTATTTTGATTATCCCATCGACTGGGGAAACAGGGACTCATGGCTTGTCAAATCAAGTGGCATAACATGGGGCCAGGGTATCGAAATCGTAGATGAGAACGCAGACAATCCAATCGACGCCTATAAGGCATCAGGTAGACAACTAATGATTGAGCTTAGCTCTTTCGGCCCTGCTGATTCATGGATGGGCAGATTACTTTGGATAAATAATATTTCATAATTAACCTCCAATGCTTGACAAGATTACATTCGCAAACGGAACTATCGTTTCAAAGGATTACCTTAACGAGGTACAGAAAGGAACGAGTTTTGATGGCACGACAACCAGAAACGACTTCTACTCAGCCACCGACGCCGAGCAACAAGGCTGGGGTATCTCGCAGAGAGATAAATTAAAAGACTACGAAATTGCCGATCCTAGAGAAGAAAAGGAAACCTCTATCGGTAGGTTAGCTCATGATGGAATTATTCTGGGCTACGAAGGTACTATTACTTCTGTCAACGAAGCAACCTTCTCTGAACCTAAGACCGTTCCTGTCACTGTTGGTCAGGATCAGATTCCTGTAATCGACTCAACCTCCACTAGCGGAACTAGGGGAATCATTGTAGAAGCTGGTAGCGTTAAGCTTTCCGACGGATCAGTATTTAGCTGGCCTCGTACTCTGAAGCAACTTATCGGAGTCGGTGCCACAACGTCCGGTCCTAACTATCTCTATGTAGAAGAGAACGTTTCTGATAAAGCAAACTCTCAGATCGTTATTTCTGCTACAAACCCCGACATTTCTGCTGTTCCCCATGTACCTCTTGCTGAGCTGAACTTCAGCGCATTTGAGTTCCTCACTGGTACAGATAACAAGGTTGTTGGAACCGGCGTTATTGATTTAAGGCCTAATGTATTTGTTGGCAACTTGGCCAACTACTCAACTACTGCTCTTAGAAACACAGACATTATCAGTACCTCGCAGGTAATTAATTCTGGAGACAGAGCGGTTCTCGATACCAGAAATGGCTCGATAATTATTTCTCTTCCTGAGTCCCCATCAAATAACGCCAGAGTGGCCGTTGTGGACCTCGAAGGTTCTTTTGACAGATTCCCCGTTGTTCTCAGACCCGGAGCCGGATCTAAAATTAACGGATCGGTTGACGACTGGATTATTAATATTCGCGATGCTCACCTCGAGCTCTTCTACTTTGCTCCTACAGGAGAGTGGAAGTTTGAGGAAACTCCTGGCTCTGAGTGCAATCCGACCTTAGGAACATTTATTAGTTGTGGTGGTAAAGAGTTTATTGGTACAAGAACCGCAGGTGAGTGCCCTGACGGACAACCCATTCCTGCTAACTACCCCGACCCTTCAGAAGGCGTATATCGCTACGAGGCATCTACTCAAAAGTGCTATAAGGAAATTAGCCCAACTGCCGCAGTATTCTCTAACGGAGAAGGCGGATTAATCAAAGTTTTAAGGTCTTCTAGATGCATTAAAGATTCTAGTTCGCTTTCTACTATTAGCATTTCTAAGAGTACTATTTACGTCGATCCTTCTAACGGCGACGACGGCGTCTCTAACACTGGTAACGATCCTGCAATTCCTTTCAGAACCATCGAAAGGGCGATTATTGAAGCTGCTAGAGCGTCTAGAAGAGTCGAGGGCCTTGATGCCTATGACACTACGGTAATTGAACTTGCACCCGGCGATTACTACGTTGATAACGCACCTGGAGTAAACGGAGTAACAACCGTTTCTGAAGTAGATCAGTACATTAAGCAAGTAGATACTGGATTCAGTGCTCTTGAGACTTGGTCTAAAGAGTCTCCTTATATTGTCATTGATACTTCTGACGGTATCAATGAACAGCCTCCCATCTCTCTCAATCTTGGTCGTACAATTTACACCGCAGCCGGTGGCATTGGTACAATCTACAAGCTTGAGAAGCAAGGTCGAGGCTCCTCCCGCTGGAAAGTTTACCTTCAGTTTGTTCAAGGCGCTATTGCCGCAGGTGACAGACTTTTCTACAACCGCCTTTCTGACTTCAACCCTACCACTGGTGGTATCGTTGTTCCTAGAGGTATCTCTATTAACGGAATTGACTTAAGAAAAGTCAGAATCCGCCCGATGTACGTTCCCAAGCTAACTCCCGGGTCTTTGATTGCTCAGGAAAAGAGAACCTACATCTTTAAGGTAACAGGTGGTACTTATATCTCCCTGCTTACTTTCACTGATAACCAGCAGTTCTCTAGAACTCACAATACCGTTACCGCCGTTGGTTTTGCTTCTGAAGAAGAGATCAAAGGATCTGATCAGGAAACTTCTTATTACAGAAAAATTTCCTCGTTGTTTGCGAATCTTGACGGATGGGGAGACGACTCTATAATTCCTACATCTGGAGAAACAACGATTGTTGCTCCTCTTGCCGGATCTAAGGACAACAGATCGCAAGACTTGGAAGAGAACCAAACTGGTATTCAGAGTCCTGACCTTGATCTCACTAGAAATCCTTCGATTCCTGGCCAATCTATTCTTAAAGTTTCTGAGGGCGGAAGTAATCAGTTCTTTAGGCTTCCCGACGTAAACTCAACCAGATCTTCTTCCCCCTACGTCTTTAACTGTTCCGTCAGATCGATCTTCGGTCTTAACGGAATGTGGGTTGATGGATCCAGAGTTTCTGGCTTTAAGTCAATGGTCACCGCAAACTATACTCAGGTATCTTTGCAAACTGACCCCAACTGCTTCGAGAATCCCTCTATTGACTATTTCTCCGATCCCCCGACTAACAAAGATACGGGCGCAGGTAAGAAATACAGAGAGTGCACCGCTGATCCCTTCAAGTATCGTCACTGGGGCTTTAGAGGAAGCTTCGATGCTACCATTCAGCTTGTTTCTTGCTTTGTTATCGGTAACGCAGATCACTTTATTTCTGAGTCCGGTTCCGATCTCTCCATTACTAACTCCTGCTCGGACTTCGGCGATATTTCACTCAGAGCTCTCGGATACAAAGGACATGCTTTCTCTCAAGACGAGGGCGTACCTAAGGGCTCTTACGCAGGAACAAAGATCGTTGAGATTATTCCTCCTCTCCCTCTTTCGTATGAGGCTCTCGATTCGTTCACTCCTCCTACTCTTGAGGATACCATAATCGGCACCGGTCTTACACTTGACTATCAAAACACTCTAGAGTACGTTAAAGAAAACTCTTCAAACGGGGTTCAGCCAAATACCTTCAGACTCTATGTCTTTAATTCTAACACGTCTAACGTATTCGATTTACAAAACCCACCCACTGCTTCTGACGTAGCGTTCGGACAATATTCTTATACTAAGAAAAGAGAAGATGGCAGATACGTTCAAGCCGGCGGTGAGGCAAGAGATAACAGAAAGAGAATCATTATCTCCGGCTTCGATGAAAACGGTAACTCTGTTAACTATCAGTTAAACATCAGAATCCAAACACCTCAGTCTCTCGGATTTGATGCTCTTGATGATCGTTCCAAGATCTTTGTTTGGGATCCTGTAAAAACTCGTTGGTATATTGAAGGAGACACCGCTGGAATTGTAGAAGAGGTATTTGACGATAATAAAGAAAATAAGGGCGACACCGATGGTGACGGATTCTTTGCTAAGAAGCTTGACTACGCCTTTAGATTCAAGGTATCTACTGCCACAGATATTACTACCGAAACTTTCAGGGAAGTTGACTTTATCTTTGATAAAGCACCTCTAAAGATTATCAGAGGCATTGATAGAAGAACCGATCAGCAAAGGATCTACAAGACTGTTGTAGAAGGCCACTTAAACGAGGCCGGAATCAGAAGACCTCAGGCCTACTACGTCCTGGAAAAACAGGAGCAAGTTCCCGGCTTCCCTCTTAACACCGGTAAGGATCTAGAAACCGATCCTCTTACTGTTACCCAAGTTATTCCTTATGATCAGTTCATTAGGCCGGGCTCGGTAGATGTAAGGTTCCCTGGCAAGTTTATTGTCTATCTTACGCAGTCTTCTGACGCAAGAGACGTATTCCAAGGTAACGTACTACCCGCTCAAGATGCCGACGAGCCCGAGCTTACAGAAGATCCTACTAATTCTATTACAAGATCCGCTCTTGAAAAGTTTGCTGCTAGATCATCAGTATTCTTGACAAGGCCTTTAGCTCCCAGCGTTTCTTCCATCTTCATTAAAGAATCTTCTGCTTCTTCTCAGAATGGAATCTTAACTTCTTATCGTAGACCTTCTATTATTAGAGCTTCTGGTCACACCTGGGAGTGGACTGGATACCTCAACTATGACACCGCTTTCCCAACCTTCCAAGGCGAGCCTCTTGATCAAAACTTTGCTTTAGGCAAGATTATTCTTGAGGAAGACGGCGGCAGAGTGTATGCAACCGGCATGAACGAAGAAGGTAACTACTATATCGGAACCACCGTATTCGACCTTAGATCCGGCGAGCAGTTCTCTATTCCTCTTAAGGCGGATAACGAGATCGGAAATGTAACCAACCAGGTTCTTAATACAGTTGCTGTTCGTTCTAGGTTGCTGCTTTCTGATGGTGCTTCTACGGTATTTTCATCTGACACTACGATCTTCTTTAGCGAAACTACAAAGTTCAAGAGCTTAACCACCGGAAATATTACTGCTTCCAGCAATCCTCCTGGGGTTTACGGAACCGAAGAATCAGCAGGTCTGATTCAGTTTGCGGGAGCCGCTGATATTGCTGGATCAAGAAACAGATTAGGAGGATCCGCAAGCTCCGGCCGTGCTTCTCTCCTTGCTGTTAGCGCTCTTCAACTTGCCCAAGAGCTCGATACAAGACTCAGAGCGTTTATTAGCGCCGGCACTGGAGTTGAGGTAGTCTCTACTCCTAATCCTGGAGAAGACGGACAATCGGGAACCGAGGATGACTTTAATACATTTGTCGTTAGCATTGGTCAACCTGTAGCTACAACAGATAACGTTCTCTTTAATAAAGTTACAGCAACGGAGGACATTTGCTTAGAGTCTGACTTAAGACTTAAGGATAATGTTATTAGGTTCGATGAATCTCTCGCTAAGATCGAAAAGCTCAGAGGCGTTAGATACGAACTTAAGGCTAAGCCCGGTGTACCTAGAATCGGACTTATCGCTCAGGAAGTTAAAGAAATTCTTCCTGAGTCCGTAAGCACGGATGCCGACGGAATGATGTCTGTTTCTTATCAGTCTCTGATTCCGGTCCTTATTGAAGCGGTCAAGGAGCTTTCTGAAAGAGTTAAAAACTTAGAAAATAAGTAATAAAAAGCTATGGAATTAGTAGCAACAAAAACTAGCGCAACTACAGTAGACCTAGATCTTACACAATTTGTAGATACCAACGTATTTTTAAACATATCCTGGATAAACGGTTCCCCAGCCGCCAACTCAGTCGCCTTTGCTACTGGAAACCTGCAGCTTGTTGTCCTTTCTGGTCCGCTGGATGGATTTATTAATTTTGAGTTTGTCGGAGGGCAGGTTTATACCTTTACCTACACAAACGCGGTTCCAGTTGCAGATCAGGTAAATACACCAGATATTAATGTAAATATCGCCTCTGGAAACTTTGTTAGGTGGGAATTTGAAGACGGCGGTGGCAATCCTGGCGCTTTTCCAACCTTTTCAGATGGCACTGTTATCATATCCATTGCTCAAGTTCAACCAGATAAGCCCCCGGTTCCCGATTTTGTCTTGCCGGTTTGTGTCTCACCACCTGCCCTAGAAAGCGATACGACTGACGGATTGCAAATTTCACTAGTAGATTCAGTTGTCGTAGCCACCAGCAGAACCGCCGGGTTCCCCGGAGCAATAGACGTTACAGGCTATGAAGACTGGAACGAATTTATTAACACCTACGCTATCTCGTTTACGACAGACATAGCAGGACTTCAAAATAGAACCGACGTTTCAACTATAGACGTGCCCTTTCCGGCCGCTGGACGGTACGTAGTTAGAGCGTCCGCAGATAATTCCGCTTTATCTTCTCTCACAGTAGATGGAAATGTATGCGCACTTAGCGGGTTCGAGCTCCCCGGTCTATACACAGAGATAGAGATAGATTCTCCCGGTCTTAAAACCATCGATATCGTTATTGGAAACCAAGACACCGGAATTCCTCTGGAAGAATTTGCCGATAACCCGATGGGCATCGCTTTTACAATTTTTACAAAACCCGCCGTAGCTTTAAATCTAAGAAATTACGAAAATCAACTCGTAACGCTCAAGCTCGTAAACGAGAAAAATGCTGGGTATCCTCATACCTTCGACTTTTCAATACCCGACGCCTCTGACATTGTAGTAGATGGAGTGGCCTTAGGAGGCACAGAGTACGCCAGGGAAGAATTAACTTCAACACTAGGAGACACTGTAGTATCTTTTACCAGCACGGCCTACTTATATAACTTAGATGGAGGAGACTACAACTATATCTTCTCCAGTTTCTCCACTCCAGACCCACCACCAACACGCCAAAACCATAGAACAGTTTGTGCTCCAGATTTAGATGGCTCCTTTGTCACTGAAATTGCAAATAGCAGAAATGCTGGATTTGCTGGTAAAATAGACGTAAGCGGTTACGCATCTTGGAGTGACTTTATGAACGCAAACGCAATTTCGTTCACCACGTCCCCGACAAATTTGCAGGGTAGAGTTGACAACGCGAGTGTTACTGTTAATTTCCCCACCGCTGGTAGCTATGCGGTCCGAGCAGCTGCGGATAATGGACCTCTTTCATCTGTGACATTGAACGGTACAGTTTGTGCTGTAGGAAACTTGGACACAGGAGGGGTCGACACCCTGGTTTCCATCCCTGCTGCCGGAGATTACACCTTAGACATTACTATCGGTAATCAAGATACGGGCACAGGGCCTTTAACGACTTTTGATGAAAATCCTATGGGACTTGCGTTTCAGATTCTCACGGCTCCTATAGTTTGTGAAGAAGTGCCTTTCACAGAGACTTTCTCTGGAACGTGGCCTTTTTGCGATAGAGAAATCTTCATAACAAAAAATGGTGGCAATAGTGTAACTTGGTGCTTTGAGGATGGTGGTGGAATCAACTTCTGTGACCAAAGGATCACTGTTACTTTAGAAGCGACCAGGGACGTTGTTCCAAATACCGGAAATGCTTGCCTTACCGCAATCCAGAACAACGTGTGGATTGCTGACTCCGCGGTACCCGCAGCTGATGGCGCCTGCATCTCCCAATACCGAGATCATAGCACAGCTTTTACTCAGAGCAGGTTTAGAATACCCGGAGAAAAAACCTCCAAAGTTGCGTTTCCCGGCACGCTTTGTTTCTCAGACTTCAGAGGAGTTGCAGGGGCAAAAACTCCAGAAGAACTGAATATACCTCCCGCACCGTAAAGTAATGTTTACAACAATATCAGCAAGTGGCCGGAAGGCCAGAGCACCGCGCTGGTGGAGCGAAACAGTAGATAAGCTTCCTAAGCTCTCTTTACCGTTTCTTTGCCCTAAAACCTGGAACAAAAAATTAGCATATAAGTGGATCAATGCAATTCCAGATAAGTGCCCGTTTGAACGCCAACTCTGGGTAAAGGATACGCTGTTGCTCTATATTCCTCCTCTGTGCCCATTCAATCCGTTCTCTAAGCAGCTATACTCAATAAAGCTCGAAGCCAAAAATTTTATCTACGAATATTACAAAAAATAGTTTAAAGGTAGCTATGGGGTTGACATAGCGTCATTCCCATGATATAATTTCTAAGTGAGCTAAGAGAGATCTTACTCCAAAGGACACATTTACTCAAAGGAACCTAACAAAATGTCTTTTACCATCAATACTGTCGACATCTCCACGAATGCCCCTGCTTTGGCTCCGCTTGCAGGTCGTGAGTACAACAGCGACTATACTTCTTTGCCTAACGCAAATCTGCCAAAAGCAATGCGCAAAGACCTCGATACCGTATTTCAATATTTAACTAAGGAAGAACTCCCCCTTGATGAGAATACTTTCCTCATTAAGTCCCGCGATAGCATCTACTTCCGCCTCTTTGGCCCCGTACTTAAAGTCGGTGCTGAAGGCGTAGAAGGTACTAAGGATGGCGAACTCTATGTTCAGTGGGGTCCTCGTTATATCCCTCTCCAGGTTGATAAGGGTGGATTCAAAACAGAAGATGGCCGAGAGATCGAGGCAGAATTCGGCTCTTACAACTTCTCTGGTCGTGGCGAAGACGCAGCGCTCTTCATGGCTGTAGATGTTGAGGGTGGTCAAACTGTTCTTCCAGTTGCTATCCGGTTTACCGATTGGGAGAATCCTGTTGAGCCCAAGGCTATGAACGCATTGCTCAAGAAGAAGCCTGCGGACATCATTTCCCTTCTTCAGAAAGTTACCGCTAAGGGCAGCGGCGGCGGCGGCGGCGGTACTCGAATTGAGCCCGATTCCGAAATTGACTTTCGTGAGCTCGAAGTGAATACCCCGTACGAGGTGATCGGTTATTACCCATGCAAGACCTCATACGGCCTCACATATCGCATCTTGATCAACAATACCCCGGAAGAGGGTAGCGTGGCTGGCGCATGGGCTCATAGCTCAATTCGCCCTCTGCTTGCAACCAAGCCTGAGATCAACAAAGAAAAGCCTGCTACTTTGACTCTCCGTAGCAAAGAAGAAATGGATAATGGCCGTATCCGTATCCGTTCCACTCTGCTTCTTGCTCAGCAAGAAAGCACTGACGAGGACCTAAATTTAGATTTTTAGAACTAAATCTAGTCTTCTAAGTTTAAAGGCTCTCTACGGAGGGTCTTTTTTTATGAATAAAACACACTATGTATACTACTCGTAAACTTTTAGGGCCCAAAAGGCTCTCTTTTTTTGTTTAAAGATATTCACCACAAAAAATAATAATGGAAAATAACAAGGATCTCATCCCACCCGATGGCTGGAAGGTATACGTTGCTCCAGGTCCCCAGACTGGTGAGGATGATTATCATTCTAAGTTTGTCGACCCCAAGTCCAAGTTCGGCGCTACCGACAGCTCTACTCCAGACAACAGTAGTTACGGAATTGTAAAACCCACTGATTTCGCCTGATCTGTGATAGAATAACTCTATTATGATTCAGAGCTATCCATGCCAGAGAACCTTCTGTTAGTCTCAGACATTCACTCAAGAAACGACGCTCTCTCAAGGCTACTGGATAAGCTTACACCAAAAATCAACGCTGGAGCTCACATTGTATTTCTCGGAGATCTAAACGATTGTAGAGATAAATCTTACCAAGATCAATGTAGCTTTAATGAGGTATATTGCCTTGTTCGCCAGCTCTGTGATGAAGGTTATGCAACTCTTGTTCACTCCAACCACTCACAAAATCTTTGCGATCACTATCTTAAAAGAAGGAAGGTTCATAAAGGAGTTATGGGCTTCAAACATACTCTCCAAGAAATAGACCAACTCGATGAAGAATATAGGCAAGACATGATAGAGTGGCTGGATTCTCGACCTTTAGGACTTAGCTACAAACTTGATAACGATAATCATTATCACATATCCCATGCGTTTCACGATCGAAAGCTAGATTATAGCAATCCATCCACTCTAACACCGGAGCAAATAGACAGAACTCTTAGAGGAGTAAAGCACTCTTGGCTGTATCAGGGAAAGAAATATAGCAAGCATATCGGCTTTTGGAGAAACCCAGAAAAGCGTGGCGCAGTTGATAACCACATTTTATGTGCAGGACACTGGGAACAAGTAATTGTAACCGATAATTGCGTGGTCAATGATCCAGGTGGACATAAGACTGACGGTACAATAGGAGTATATAACGCAATCGAGCACGAAATTACTATCTACGAAAACAAATGACAAGCAGCATATTGACCCATGACCCAATGCTATTTAAGAAAGACGGAGGGTTTGATTTTCCAGAGTTTTACGAATACTACGAAAAAGCAGTAGCAAGCGTTTGGCGCCACCAAGAAGTTGCGATGGAGTCAGATCTTCGTGATTGGCAATTTAACTCTACTCCTGAAGAACGTAACGTAATTGCAGGTATTCTCAAGGGATTTGTTAGCGCCGAGCTAGGTATAGGATGCTACTGGGCAGATAAAGTTTGCTCTATTTTTCCTAAGCCAGAAATTCAGTCTATGGCTCGCGCATTTAGTTTCTTTGAAACAATTCACGCTGGAGCGTACTCCTACCTCAACGACATCCTAGGTCTCGATGAGTACGATGAGTTTATCAACGACGAAGTAGCTAGAAAGAAAGTAGAGACTTTTTTCGATACTTATTCCGATAAAGTGTCTCTAGGAGTGTTTTCTGGTGCAGGAGAAGGAGTAAGTCTATTTAGCTCTTTTTCGGTACTCTTAAGCTTCAATAAGGATGGCAGGTACAAGGGTTTGAGCCAAATTATCTCATGGTCCGCTATCGACGAGCAAATTCATTCTGAAGCAGGATGTAAATTATTTCGTAAGTTAGTAGAAGAAACTGGGCTAACCGACGAAGAGCGCGATGGAGTTTATGAAGGTTTTCGTCTCGTAGTTGACAACGAGGAAAAATTTATAGATAATATCTTTAATGGTTATAAACTAACCACAATTGATGCTCAAGAGTTGAAGGCCACAATTGATGCTCAAGAGTTGAAGGCTTACATAAGGAATCGTGCAAACGAACGCCTACTTCAGCTTGGCTTAGATCAAATTTTCAAACTTTCTACCGAAGAGTTATCAAAGGCAAAATCTATAGCAGCATGGTTTGATCCAACAATTCGTGGGGCAAGTAGCACCGACTTCTTTGCTCAAGCACGAGACGGATCAAACTACACCTCTAAAATTTCCCAAGATTTTACGTCGGTAGACCTAACTTCTCTAGAACTTTCTTTGTCATGATTAAAATGCCTTACTACGAGACTAGTCTGAAAAAATGGGTTGTTGATTGCGGAGACCACAACGTATATTTTCCTGATGGAGAAACTGCTGAAGATTTCTATTTAATGAATAAAGCTAGATACAACAAAGAAAATGAGCAATTACCAAGTACCTGACGGATGGGCCGAGTTTGGCGAAGAATGGAAGCGCTGGAAAAAGTCTCCGTACTTTGTTAGCGACAAAGGTCGTGTAAAGAGGGACGGAGAAATCCGCGCCCTCCGCGATGACGACCGTGGTCACTTTAGAGTAAATCTAACTTACGACGGCAAGAGAGAGGAGCCTAAGGTTCATCAAATGGTAATGGAGCTTTTCGGCCCACCCAAGCCCGATGGAGACCCTGTTATTCTGCACAAGAACAACAACGGACAAGATAATAAAATCTCTAACCTTGAGTGGGGATCGCGTAGTAAAAACACTAAAGATGCTTACGACGACGGGTTAATAGATAAGTAAGTAATTATTTACTAAGTGCAAATTTTTTGATATAATAGGCAATAGGCTATCTCTCCAAAATGACTCCATTTAAAACAGAAAAGATTGCTCCTGACTGGATGTCAAAGGAAGCAATTGATACGCTTTCACGCGGATATTTAAGACCCGGCGAAACTCCAAAAGACCTGTTTATTAGGGTCGCCAAAACAGCTCAAAAATATCTTACCAAAAACCCTGGCCTTGGCGAGGACATTTTTGAAATGATGTGGGAAGGGTATGTTGGTGGTGCTTCTCCTGTTCTTTCTAATTTTGGAGCAAGTTCGGGTCTTCCAATTTCATGCTATTCTGTGCATTTATCTGATTCTGTGCAGTCCATCTATTCCCACTTAAAGGAGGTTGCGGCCCTCTCTAAGAACGGTGGAGGAGTTGGTGTGTATCTTGGAGATGTTAGACCTGCCGGAGCCCCTATTACAGGGGGAGGTAAGAGCACGGGTGTGGTGCCGTGGGCCCAACAGTACGACCTGGCAGCAAGTGTAGTAAGCCAAGGCGGCGTGAGACGGGGTAGCTTTGCTATTTATCTTCCCATTACCCACTCAGATTTGCCTGAACTTCTTCGCTCTAAAGACCATTCTCAAGGCGACCCTCGTAAGTTTATCGATAGCAACATTGCAGTTACCGTTGACGACGAGTTTATTAACGCCATGATCTCCGGTGACTTGGAAAAGCAAAAGCTATTTGGCGAAGTGTTGAAGATTAGAATGGTGTCAGGATCTCCTTATATTATTTATATCGATAACGCGAATCGCCAAAACCCTGAATGTTACAACCAACGAGGACTAGAAGTCTCTACCTCTAATCTCTGCTCTGAAATCTTCTTGCATACCGATGAGAACCACTCGTTTGTTTGTGTATTGAGTAGCCTTAATTTAGCAAAATATGACGAGTGGAAAAACTGGAGAGGAAAGAACACCGGAAAGACCGTTCCAGAGCTCACAACTTATTTACTTGATGCTGTTGTCGAGGAGTTTATTCACAAGGCGGAGCGCTTGCCGTCAATGGGAAGAAGTGTCAGATTTGCTAGGAAATCCAGAGCTTTAGGCCTGGGAACAATGGGATTACACGCCCTTTATCAAAGCCGCGGCTATGCATTTAAATCAGAAAAGGCACGGCAACTCAACATTGAATGTCATAAATTTATTAAAGATAACGCCGAGAAAGCATCGAAACAGATGGCTAAAGAATATGGCGAACCTGAATGGTGTAAGGGCAACGGAATGAGGCATACACACCTTGTGGCTATTGCCCCTACTAGGTCCAACTCCGTTATCTCTGGAGCAGTGTCCCAAGGCATCGAGCCCTTAGATGCCAATTTTTATGTTGCAAAACAAGCCAAAGGAACTTTTGTTCGTAAGAATCCTTACCTTGAAAAGCATCTAGAAAGCATTGGTAAAAACAACGAAGATGTTTGGGAATCAATTCTGGAAATGAGAGGAAGTGTACAACATCTCGAGTTCTTGAGTGAAGAGGAAAAAGAGCTATATAAAACCGCACGCGAAATCGACCAATTCGAGTTGGTAAGACAGGCAGGTGATCGCCAGCCGTTTGTTTGCCAAGGCCAATCACTCAATCTCTTCGTAGATCCAGAGGCCGATGCTTCTGAAATTTTTAAGCTTCATCTTAGCGCTTGGAAAGTTGGACTGAAGTCGTTGTACTATCTGAAGAGCTCCTCTCTCCTAGTCAAGAAATCTGCTCCTAAGTCATCAGAGGCCAAAGCAAAAATTATCACCAAATCCGACTGTCCTTATTGCGTAAGAGCCAAAGCGCTCCTAAGCTCGCAAAACATCTCATACAAAGAGATCAAACGCGAGGACGTTGAAGACTTCCCCTACGCAACGGTTCCCCAGATCTGGCTGGATGGTCAGCACATTGGCGGCTTTTCAGAACTTGAGGAAAAGTTTACAGGAGAAAAGTCAAAATATTCCGAGTGCGTAGCTTGTGAAGGTTGATTGACAGCCGGCCTCATTCCATGATATAATAAAACCAGTTACAAAACAACAACCATGGACCTTGTAAGTTTTATCAACGACGGATTCACTTCTCAACAAAAGTACGCTACTGCATCTGGCGTAAAAGGCCCGTTCGACTATATGTCCCGCGAGGAACGCCACGCCAAGGTCATTGAATGCATTGGCCATATGATCGAAGAAACCATCGAGGCCCGCGTATATGTCCCTCGTCGTTCCTGGAAAACTGCAGAACCATCATTTCTTGATAATGCTAAGCTCCGCGAAGAGTTTATTGCAGAGATGTTTGACGTTCTACTCTTTTTTCGTGCTACTCTTGCCTACGCTGGTGTTGATGGCTCAGATTTTGTGGCTACAGCAAGTAGGAAATTAAATTACAACGCTAAGCGCAAGGATCACAAAGTCAACGGAGATAAAGCCGCACCGGCCGATCCGTCCAAAGAACTTCAGGGAGACTGCAACTCTGCAAAATTCGACAATGACGAAGCAAACTGAGCACAGGGCCTTCGGGCCCACAAAATGTCATTATTGCGACGGCAGAGGATTTTTAATAATTTTTTGCACCTCTTCCGAGGGAAAAATACTGCCGAGTTTGGTAGAAGAATGCGAGCACTGCAATGAAACTGGAGTCCTTCAAAAAAATTAGTCCGTTAGCTAAAGAACAAATTCTTGTTCTAAACGCGTCATACGAGCCAATTAATATTACGTCGTGGAAAAGAGCATTTGTGCTTCTTTTAAAAGACAAGGCTCAAGTTATTTCTGATACGGTTATAAAACTTACAAACTTTATAAGAATTCCTTATAATAAAATGATGAGAGCTAAGCCTTCTAGGCAGTCAATTTATATTAGAGATAACCATAAGTGCCAGTATTGTGGGTCTACAAGAAAGCTTACCATAGATCACGTAATTCCAAAATCTAGGGGTGGCGATGATAGCTGGGAAAATCTTGTAGTTGCCTGCAGTAGATGCAACACTCTAAAGGGAAACACTCCCTTAGAGCAGTGCAGCTTAAAGCTTTCAAGAAAGCCTACTAAGCCAAGAACTCACTTAGATTTAACTTTGTATAAATCTAGTAACGAAGAGTGGAAAGAATACTGCTTTATTGTTTAAAATATAATAGGAGTATGATATAGTATATTCCTACGTTCATCCAGATGCTTAGTTTACTTCTGGCTTTTACCTTAGTACACCACGCAGACGATTCCTCCTACGGGTGGCACATGTCGTGTGAAAGGTTCCAACAAAGAAAAGTTGAAATCTCTATGGATAACAACTTAGATCAAAAATCTAAGTATAATCTTATTGGTTATCTTAAGTCAAAGGTTGAAGGTGAATGCAACAGCAAACTAATCTAGGACGCAAGTAAGTCGCGCAACGGATACGTTGATCCTATGATAGATATACTTTTATACACCTCTTTAACTTGTTCTCAGGCTGACGCAGTTATGCTTAAGATCAAAAACAACGATCATATGTCGAAGGAAATTCGCATTGAACTTTTAGAAGTGGTAAAAGAATCTAACCCAAATTGTAAATTTGGCGCATGGGACGCAAACGACTGAAGGAACGGATAAGCCTAATAACCTTATACCTAAACTTCAGGAGAAAACAAATGACCACAGCAACCTACAGAGGAATTCAGTACAACGTCAAGGCCGAGCTTAACGAGCTCTCTATTATTAAGAAGAGACTCGAGAAGGTAGAAAAACTCTATAACGCTCAGCTCGTAATGGCAGGCAAAAAAGGGTAACTGATAAGTAATATATATAGCAAAGGGGGCTCATTGGCCCCCGTTTTTTATGTTAGATTGACCAGATTGGCTCCATTGCTTTCTTAGAAACTACGTTTGATTGTCTAAGAATCTTTGGAGTTCCATCGTCCTTGAGCTCAGGCTCAATCCACTCTCTTTCTCCATCAAGAGCTGCAACAGCTTCTTCAAGCCAGCATTGAGCAGCGTTTACCGGAACATTCTGGCAAATAACGTTAGAGTCCTTTGTAGAAATTTCTGTTTTATCCGCAAAGTCGTCTGGAAATCCCATAAGGGCCAGAGCCTCACTCGTCATGAGCCAGCGGTCTTCATAAGGATGTTTTAGCATCGGAAGTGTGCGCCACATCAAAGCTTGAGTTCTATACCATGCAAGCTTCATGCTTCCGTCCATGATATTTAGTCCGTTAGCTTTCTTTTCACGAGTATAGTTTAACCAACGATTCATACGCTCATCGCGAACCGCTATGCACGCTTCGTCTAACCACCCAGAGTTGTAGATAACGTTCCACGTGCTAACCATTCTTTGACTTGCAATCTGAGAAAGTATGTCTTGATCACTTGAGCCTCTGTATTTTTCTTTGATAAATTGCCACAACGGGTCGGTGCTAGGAGCGGGCTTATTACTTACCAACGGAGATTTGCTAAAATGTCTATCTCCTAGAAACTTATGAAAAGGAACAAAAGGCTTGGATACCTCATTAAATACAGGGACCTTATTGCCCTTCCATAAAAAGAAGAAGCTACGCGTTCTTTCTTGAGGAAGGCCGTTTTTCAACGCAGATGTTTTGATAAGGGTCATTGCGTATCCGTTTTCTTGGGCCAAGGTGTTAATCCTCTCAGCAAATTCCTCTCCGGCTTTAGAGTACAGAGTTGGCGCGTTCTCAACCATTATAACTTTTGGTTTAATTTTTTTCATCGCGAACTCAGACCCGTTAATCATGTGAATATTACTCGGAGCAGAACATCCACGGGGGTTGTTTGCATCAGGGCCTTTTGTCGTGTTTGCATTTGATAAACCCGCGCATGGAGGCAAACATGTAATAATATCTACGTATTTTTTAGGCTCGGTCTCTTCTAGGTTAAAATATGGTATAGTGGGGTAGTATTTCAGGCAGTACTGGTCATTTCCGCTAAAAACGCTATCCCAAGACGCAATCCATTCAGCAGGTTTACCGAGAAGCTGTGTAGCTCCAATAACGCTCCCTCCTACAAGAGGGATAACGTGCCCGTGAGTGTAATTTGACATAGTTAATCTTAATTCAGAAACCTTTAGACTGGTTTAAATATAAATAAGAGTATTTGCCATGGTTAATCCAGAAGAAAAATACCTAAGATTTATCGAGCATTGCTCTAAGAAAAAGTACCACCCAACAGAGTACTTAGAGCGCCATCACATCGTTCCTAAGCACGAAGGTGGGTCGGATAGTCCTTCTAATATCATAAAGCTAAGCCTTAAAGATCATAGATTAGCTCATAAAATAAGATACGAAACATACGGTAATAAGTATGATCTTTCTGCGTATAAGTTTATGGAAGGCCAGAGCGCGGAGGCAAAAAGAGCTATCTGTTCTGCAAATGGCTCAAAAAGTAAAGGGAGAAAACTAACAAAAGAGCACAGAGAAAAACTTAGTAGGCCCGGAAGTTTAAATAGTTTCTATGGACAAACTCATTCGGTGGCTTCTAAGCAAAAAATGAGACAAGAAGCTACTGGGCGAAAGTGGAAAGAAGAGGCTAAAGAAAAACTTAGCGAAACTTTAAGAAATAGTCCTGAAACTACAGGGAGTAGGAGATGTAAAATAGAAGGAAATGTTTATAGGTCTTGTGCAAAAGCCGCTAGCTCTTTGGGGTTAAAAAGAGCCACGTTAAAGTATAGATTAGATTCTAAAAACTACGAAGAGTATATTTGGCTGGACCCTCCCAAAACTACTAAGGTCAACCACCAGTCTTTACAAGTATTAGTAAATGGTATAGAGTACCATTCTGTTAGCTACGCAGCAACCCAGTTGAGTCTTCACCCAAAAACGGTCTTTAGAAGATGTGAAAATCCTGCGTATCAAAACTATAAATTTTTATAAAATGGAGTTTCTGAAAAGAATTTTAGGCAATAAGAGTCATTTGTCCCAAACGTATTGGACCATGATGCGATCCACTCTGGATCACGACCGAGAGCAGTGGTTGTGCCTACAACCGATCCACCAACAAGAGGAATTATATGACCGTGAGAATAACTACTCATAATTAAATTATTTTTTACTGAGATCTTTAGACTGAGGATCATCGGTTTAAAGTTTCATGAGATATGCTATAGAGCATGAAAAATAATATTAGTTACCAGGCCCCAGAAGATTGGGGCGTTTCTTCAGAGGATACGTGGGTTAGTTTTGAAGAGCTAAAAGACAATGGCGCACCTGCTCTTGAGGGTAGGGATGTTGTAGGTTTTATTGAGTTTAACGACGAACTTGTTCCTGAAGCAGTAAGAAAAACTGCAGAAGTAGGAACAACATACGTAAATGACAAAACAAAAAATATTTTAACAAAGCAAAAAAACGGCCGTTGGAAGATTACAGGTAATACTGACACTAGCCAAAGGATGCAACAAGCTGATATAAGCAAAATTGACCCTAAAGGCAGAGACTCAGAAAAAGAAGTTACAGAAAAGCCTAAACCTAAACCTAAACCTAAACCTAAACAAGAAGCGCCTGTTGCTCCAGAGCCGGAAAGAGAGACAGAGGCTCAAAGAGAGGCAACAGAAAGGGCGCAAAAAGAAATTAAAAAAGATAGCTCTGTAGAATCTTATAGGCAATCTGAGGTATTTAAAAAACAAACAATTTTTACCTCGGAACAATTTATGAAAGCTCCTCCTCATGCACTCGTTAATGGAGCCCCATTTGTAGATGTAAAGAAAAGATTATCAGAAAGTGGCGCTTTCCCAG
>Ga0136656_1000008_pt1 | contig 52161 bp, 56 predicted proteins | sample CPBDNA_9_FD_94862 | JGI IMG/M metagenome (GOLD analysis project Ga0136656, IMG submission 94862) | Freshwater to marine salinity gradient microbial communities from Chesapeake Bay, USA - CPBay_Sum_15_0.8_DNA (version 2) | ecosystem: Environmental > Aquatic > Marine > Coastal | place: USA...
ATGCCTGGAGAAGCTTTAACTACAAGAATGCTCTCCGGTATGAGCAAACTTAATCAACAAAATGTTAGATCTGGAATGTTAAAAGATAATGAACTTAAACTTCTATTACAAGAGGGCGAAAGATTAAAGAATCTTCCTTTATGGATCGATGATAGTTCTTTACTGTCTCCAATGGAACTAAGAGCAAAGGCAAGAAGATTAGCTAGACAAGAAGAAAATGGCTTATCACTGATAGTTGTTGACTATCTTCAGCTTATGCAGCTTCCAACGTCAACCGAAAATAGAGTTAATCAAATTTCAGAGATATCAAGATCCCTAAAATCTCTTGCAAAAGAATTAAATGTTCCGGTGATAGCTTTATCTCAGCTTAATAGAGCAGTAGAACAAAGACCCAACAAAAGACCTATCATGGCTGATTTGAGAGATTCTGGTGCTATCGAGCAGGATGCTGATGTAATCCTTTTTATATACAGGGATGAGGTTTATAACGAAGATTCTGACCAGGGCAATAAGGCTGAAATAATTATTGGAAAACAAAGAAACGGACCAATTGGAACAGTTAATCTCACTTTCTTAAAAGAATATACTCGATTTGAAAACTTTTCTAGTGATGGTTATTATGAATCCTTCGAATGACATCTCTGAGCAGCATTCTTGAAATAGATCCATTAATTTTAAGAAATAATATTCAAAAGCTTAAAAATAAAATTAAGCCTTCTTCAAATTTTCTTGCAGTCATCAAATCAGATGCTTATGGCCATATTTTATCAAAGGTCGTTCATGATATTGATGATTTGGTAGATGGGTATGGCGTCGTTAGAATCGATGAGGCAACAGAAATAAGAAAAATATCAAAAAAAAAGATTCTTTTAATGCAGGGTGTTTATTCTAATGATGATTTTAAGATTGCAAAAAAAAATAACCTTGATTTAGTTGTCCATAATCAGCATCAATTTAATATTATAAAAACCAGCAATGATTATAAGAATTTATGGTTCAAAATTAATACAGGAATGAATAGACTTGGCTTTGAGGTGGATGATTTTCTAAACATTTATGAAAACCATCTAAAGGATGTCAGATTCACTCTTATGACTCACCTAGCAGCATCTAATGTAAAAGAAGATCCTTCAAATGAAAAACAATTCCTTAGATTTGAAGAATTATCAAAAAAATTAAATCCATGTGTTCAAAAAAGCATTGCAAATACTGGTTGTGTTTTGAATTTTCCTGAAAAATCTTTTGATTGGGTTAGAGTTGGTATAGGAATCTTTGGTGGCTACATTGGTAATAATGAGCTTCAAACAGCAATCACCTTAAAATCTCAAATTATTAATGTAAAAGAAATTGCCAAAGGTGAGAGGGTTGGATACGACGGCAGGGCAGTTGCTGAAAATGACATGAAGATAGCTACTGTTTATTTAGGATACGCAGATGGACTACCACAGCATGTTAAAGACGGAACTATTGTTATGGTTAACAATCAAGAAGCTAAAGTTTTTGGAAAAGTAAGCATGGACGTTACCACAATTGATGTAACAAATATTAAAGACTGTTCAATTGGAGATTGGTGTGAATATTTTTCTCCAAATCACTCAATTAATAATCTGGCTTCAAACAATGAATCAATTTCTTATGATTTAATGATAAGAATTAAATCAAGAGTTAAAAGAATTTATAAAAATATTAATTAATTTTTATTCATAATAGGTAATTGTTATTTAACTATTTAAGTTATTCTGTTATTCTGTTATCCCATCATGATTCAATTAAATGATGGCAAATACTAAGTACATTTTTATAACTGGAGGAGTGGTTTCATCGCTCGGAAAAGGTATAGCTGCCGCCTCAATTGGTGCATTATTTGAATCAAGAGGTTTATCAGTTTCGTTAATAAAAGTAGATCCTTATATTAATGTTGATCCTGGAACAATGAGTCCTTTCCAGCATGGTGAGGTATTTGTTACTAATGACGGCACTGAAACAGATCTTGATTTAGGTCATTATGAAAGATTCGTAAGATTTGAAGCATCTAAAAAGAATAATTTTACAGCAGGTAAAGTTTATGAGACTGTCATTAGAAATGAAAGAAAAGGCAAGTATCTGGGTGGAACAGTTCAAGTTATTCCTCATATTACAAATGAGATAAAAAAAAGAATTAAAGAAGGCGGTCAGGGAAAAGATATAGCAATTGTTGAGATTGGAGGAACTGTTGGTGATATCGAAAGTCAACCATTCCTAGAAGCAATTAGACAAATGGCTCTTGAACTCCCTTCAACTTCATGGGCTTTTGTTCACCTTACATTAGTTCCATTTATAAAAGCCTCTGGTGAATTAAAAACAAAACCAACCCAACACTCAGTTAAAGAGCTAAGATCTCTAGGCATAAGTCCAGACTGCCTTATATGCAGATCTGAACAAGAACTTCCTAAAGATGAAAAAAGGAAAATTGCTCTATTTTGTTCAGTTGCACAAGATAATGTTATCTCAATGCATGATGTTCAAACCGTATATTCAATACCTTTATTATTGAATAAACAAAAGGTTGATCAAATCATACTTAAAAAACTTAATATTAAGTCAGAAAATCCTAAGCTTTCAGATTGGAAAAGGGTTGTTAATGCCAGTCTTAAGCCCCAAAAAGAGGTAAATATAGCTTTTGTTGGTAAATATACAGAGCTTCAAGACTCATATAAATCAATTAATGAAGCTTTAGAGCATGCTGGTATTAAACATAAAACAAAAGTGAATATTAATTTTGTTTTAGCTGAAACTATAACCACTAAAAATGTAAAAAAAGTTTTATCTAAGACTGATGCTATATTGATTCCAGGCGGTTTTGGAGATAGAGGTATTGAGGGCATGATTTTAGCTTGCAAATACGCAAGAGAAAATCAAATCCCATACCTTGGAATATGCTTAGGTATGCAAGTTGCATTAATCGAGTTTGCTAGAAATGTCCTTAAATTGAAAGATGCAAATAGCACAGAGTTTGATCAAAAAACAAACCATCCTGTCATAGCACTAATAACTGAATGGAGTGATATTTCAGGCAAGAAAGAGCAGAGAAGTAAAAATTCTGACATGGGCGGAACTATGCGTTTAGGTGGACAAGTATGTAAGCTTAAAAAATCTTCAAAGGCATATAAAATGTATAAGAAGGATGAGATTGTAGAAAGACACCGTCATAGGTATGAAGTAAACCCATCATATGTTGATCAGTTAATAAATTCAGGTCTTAGTCTAGTTGGAACGTCAGTTGATGGAAAGTTAATTGAAATGATTGAAATCTCAGATCATAAATGGTTTCTTGCATGTCAGTTTCATCCAGAATTTACTTCAAATCCTAGAGATGGACATCCTATTTTCAATAGCTACATTAAGAGTACAATAGATAAATAATGAACGATATCCAATTAAGAAAATTTACTATTGGTAATTCACAACCCTTAACACTTATGGGTGGGATGAATGTTCTTGAATCAAGAGATTTAGCATTTAGAGTTGCAGAAGAATTTAAATCAGCATCTGACAAGCTGGAAATAAATTATATTTTCAAAGGTTCTTTTGATAAGGCTAATAGAAGTTCTGTATCTTCTTTTAGAGGCCCTGGTATGGAAGAGGGCTTAAAAATACTTCAAGAAATTTCAGATCAATTCGATATTCCTGTAATCACAGACATTCATGAGCCAGAGCAAGCTCAGCCTGTTAGTGAAGTATGCGAAGTTGTTCAAATACCAGCTTTTTTAGCAAGACAGACTGATTTAGTAGTTGCAGCTGCTAAGACAGATTCTATTTTGCAGTTTAAGAAGCCACAATTTTTATCAGCACCTGAAATGAAGAATATCATTGAGAAATGCGAATCGGCTGGAAATCAAAAAATTACATTATGCGAAAGAGGTAATTCTTTTGGCTACAATAATTTAATTGTAGATACATTAAATTTTCAAATTCTTAAAAATTTAAACAAACCAACTATTTTTGATGTAACACATTCACTTCAATTACCTGGAGGTCTTGGAAATGCAGCCGGTGGAAGAAGAGAATACCTTCTTAGCTTAGCAAAAGCTGGAATTTCTCAAGGTATTGCTGGTTTATTCTTAGAAGCTCATCCAGATCCAGATAATGCAAAATGTGATGGCCCATGCGCATTAAGATTGGAAATTTTAGAACCTTTCTTGAAACAAATAAAAGATCTTGATAATTTTATAAAAGCTCAAGAAACTCTAGATATCAAGTAAAGCATGTCAAAAATTGCAGATATTAGAGCTATACAAGTTTTTGATTCAAGAGGTGTTCCAACTGTATCTTGTTCTATTACTTTGGATAATAATATTACAGCTCAATCTATTGTTCCAAGCGGCGCATCTACTGGAACTAAAGAGGCATTGGAACTAAGGGATGGAAATAAAGACTATTTAGGAAAAGGTGTTCAAAACGCTGTAAATAATATTAATACCATCTTAAAGCCTGCATTAATTGGTTTAGATCCCTGTGAACAAAGAGAGCTTGATAACATTATTATTAAAATTGATGGGACTTGTGATAAGTCTAACATTGGTGCAAATGCGATATTAGCTGTTTCATTAGCTGTATCTCATGTTGCAGCAAAAGATAAGGGTATCGAACTTCATAGACACTTTGCCGACATCTATCAAAATATTACTGGATCAAAGGTAGAAAGTAATCTCCCAATGCCTATGTTAAATATTTTGAATGGTGGAGAACATGCCGATAATAATATTGATATTCAAGAATTTATGATTATGCCTAAGGGAGCACAAAGCTTTAAAGAAGCTATGAGATGGTCATCAGAGATATATTGGAACTTAAAATCAATCTTAAAAAATAAAAACTTATCAACTGCTGTTGGAGATGAGGGTGGTTTTGCTCCAAATCTCCAATCAAATGAAGAGGCAATAAAATTGATATTAGAGGCTGTTAAAAATTCAGGCCTTATTCCAGGAAAAGATATTTTTATTGCTTTAGATTGTGCTGCAAGTGAGTTCTTCGATGGAGAGAATTACAATCTAGTTGGAGAAGGAAGGTCTTTAAGTCCAGAATCTTTTGCAAATTATTTAGAAGAACTTGTGGTTAGGTATCCAATTTTATCCATTGAGGACGGAATGGATGAAAATGATTATGAAGGTTGGAGGATTCTTACTAAAAAGATTGGTGCAAAATGCCAATTAGTTGGAGATGACTTATTTGTAACTAATAAAACCATCTTCCAAGAAGGTATCAATAACAATTTGGCAAATTCAATTTTAATTAAATTTAATCAAATAGGCTCCATTACCGAAACAATAGAGACTATAAACATAGCTAATACCAATAATTATAAATCTATCATTTCTCATAGATCTGGAGAAACAGAAGATACAACAATTGCCGATCTTGCTGTTGGGCTTGGTACTGGTCAAATTAAGACAGGCGCACCATGTCGATCAGATCGAGTGGCAAAATATAATAGACTGCTATGGATTGAAGAGGAGTCTCCTGAGTTAAGTCTTTCTCAATGAACAGACTGTCCTTGTTCTTAACAATATCACTCATAATCCTTATAGCTTTGTTACTAAACAGTATTTTTTTTGGTAACAATTCATATCAAAAGAAATCAGATCTTATTGTTGAAAATGATATTCAGATTCAAAAGAATGACGAGCTAAAAAATAAAAATGATATCTTGGAATTTGAAATCAAAAATGCACAGCAATCCAATGAACATGTTGAAAATTTTGCTCGAGAAAAATTAAATCTAGTTTATCCTGAAGAAGAGTTGATATCATTTAAAGATAAAGAAAGTAATAAAGATGAAAAATAATTTATTAGTTGTAATTGCTGCAGCTGGTGTTGGTAAAAGGTTTAATAAAGAGCTTCCAAAGCAATATTCAAAATTAGATGGAAAATCGGTTATTGAAAAATCTGTACAGCCATTTCTTGACTCTCATCTAGTATCCAAGGTAGTTGTGACTGTTTCTAAATCAGACAACTATATAAAAGATCAAGATTTTTATAACAATGAGAAAATTGTCATAGTAGAAGGGGGAGATTCTAGAGCTCAATCAATATTAAATGCTTTAAATCAAGCTCTAGATGAAGATTATACCTATGTTATTACGCATGATGCAGCAAGACCTAATGTATTCGAAGAAGATATTGAAAGTCTTTATAAAGAAATAACTATATCTAAGACAGATTGTTCTATTTTTTATATACCCGTTATTGATTCTATTAAGCATGAAGATGGGTTTCATCATTCAACGCTAGATAAATCAAAGTACTATTTAGTTCAAACGCCTCAGATATCTAATTTTAAAAAATTATATTCCTCGCTGACATCACTATTAGATGAAGGTATCAATGTTCCAGATGAATCTTTTGCATTAGAAAAAAAAGGTTATAGTATTTCAAGACTTAAAGGTCGATCTTCAAATATAAAAATTACTCATATGGAAGATCTATGTCTTTTCGAGAAATTTTCTACAAGAACTGGAACAGGTTTTGATTTACACACATATAAAGAGGGAGAAGGTTTTTTAATAGGTGGTTATTTTCTTGAATGTGAATTTGAAATTGAGGCTCACTCAGATGGAGATGTTCTTCTTCATTCAATTGCTGATTCCATATTAGGAGCATCAGCCTTGGGAGATATTGGAATATTTTTTTCAGACAAAGATGATGCCAATAAAGGCCTTGATAGCGTAAACATAATAAATTTTTGCCTTAAAAAAATTAAAGAACTTAATCTGGAGATCTATAATATTGATGCAACAATAATATGTGAATCTCCAAAAATTAGTCCTCATAGAGAAGGTATAATTGAGAGTCTTTCAAATATTTTAAAAATTCCAAAATCTAAAATTGGTCTAAAAGCAACAACATCTGAAAAGATTGGTATCATAGGTCAAAATAAAGCTATAGCAGTTCAATCATTAGTAAATCTTAAGTAAAACTCATGAAAATCTTATTAACAAATGATGATGGTTATAAAGCGCCTAATATTCAAAGCCTTTTTAAAAAACTTTCAGAAGAACATGATGTATGGATCATTGCTCCTGAACATAATTGTAGTGGAATGAGTGCGGCTATATCTTTCTTGAAAGAAACAGAAATAAGACAAGTTGAAGATAGAGTTTTTGCTGTTGATGGCACTCCTGCTGATTGTACTTATTTTGGTTTATTGGGAATCGTTGATTTTGAATTTGATATGGTGGTTTCAGGAATAAACCATGGAGCTAATATTGGTACAGATGTTATATATTCTGGAACAGTTGGCGCTGCAGTTGGCGGAAGAAAATTAAAGTATCCACCGTTAGCATTATCTGTTGCATCTTATGAAACTAAAAATATGGATTTTATAGTTAATAAAACTATTGAGATCATAAATCTTGTAGCCAGTCTCCCTAAAGAGTATGTTGGTAAAGTTATTAATGTAAACTTTCCAGATTTGCCTGAAAAAGAGTGTAAAGGTATGAAAGTTACAGCATTGGCGCAACGAGGAATTCCTTCTAAGCCAATTGAAATCAGCTCTACTGATAATATAAAAAAGTACAGATATAATCTTTCAGGAAAACCTATACAAGAGGATCATTTAACAGATGCTCTTGCTATTCAAGATGGATATATTTCTATGACTGTTTTGGATTATGGTTTAGATCAAACCCCATTAAGAGAAGGTTTAAAAAATTATATTAATGAATAATTCAGGCTTTACTTTCAGAAGGGTAAGAGAAGAGATGATAGAAACTCTTCTAGAGATGGGTATTAAAGATTTTAGGGTTCTTGATGCTATGTCTCAAATACCAAGGCATATTTTTTTAGATAATGCTTTGCAATCAAGAGCTTATGAGAATAGATCATTAACAATAGGCTATAAGCAAACGATTTCCCAGCCATATATTGTTGCTAGAATGACCGAACTACTCATTTCACATACTAAATCAAGAGGAAAAATTTTTGATAAAGTTCTTGAACTGGGTTCTGGCTGCGGATATCAATCCGCAGTTCTTTCTTATTTTTGCGAACAAGTACATGCAATAGAAAGAATTAAACCCTTAGTTGTTAAATCAAGAGAGAATCTTAGCGAGTTAAAGATTAACAATGTTTTATTCAAACACGGCGATGGCTATATCGATTGGGATCAAGATATTAAATATGATGGAGTATTGTGCGCAGCTGCACCAAGACAGTATCCTCATGACTTAATGGATTGTTTGAAAGTTAATTCCAAAATAGTTATACCTGTTGGAAACTCAAAATTTCAGCAACTTCATGTTATAACTAAATTAGAAAATGATGAGGTTGAAGAGAAAACATACGATGAGGTTGCTTTTGTGCCTATGCTTCCAGGAACCTCAAGTGATGGTAATGATTCATGAGTGAAAGATTAAGGTTTGTAGTTTCAGGGTTCTTTGTTGGTCTTGCAGAGCTATTACCAGGAATATCAGGTTCCACAGTAGCTGTTGCATTTAATGTTTATGAAAAATTTATTACATTTTTATCTAATTTAAAGATATCAAACCTAACTATTAATTTTAAAAGACTAAATGAAGTATTTTTTCTTGATTTAATTATCCCATTTTTTATAGCCATGGGTTTAAGTGTGCTCCTTGCATCCAGACTCATTCTCTATTTATATTCTGAATACACCGAATATTTTTCACTCTTTCTTTCTGTTTTAATGTGTTTGATTTCCTTGTTAATAATCTTAAGACTAAAAAAAGAATTTAATACCATTGTGGTATGGAATTATTATTTTTTAGCTGGAATTATATTTGGAATACTTTTAAATCTATTAAACTTTATTTCTAGTGAACCGTCACTATTAGCTCTTATCATAATTGGTTTTATAGCATTTTCTTTTTTCTTAATGCCCGGAATATCTGGAAGCGCGATTTTGTTATCAATTGGGGTTTATGAAATTGTGATTGGCTCCATAGCAAATATAGATCTTAAGATTCTCTTACCTTTTGGTGTAGGATGCATTGGCTCACTTATACTAATGCCCAAATTTATAAACTACCTTCTGGCTGAATATAAATTACAAGTTATGACTTTTTTTGCAGCTTTAATTCTGGTAAGCGGGGTAATGATATCCCCATTTATAAATTTATAATCCTATTAAGTCTCTTTTATTCTTAATTTTTTCGTATTTTTCAGCTTCAGGTAATGGCTCTTTAGCTTCGGTAATATTTTCATATACTTCAGAAAGTCTTGCGTTGATTTCAATAAAGTCTATTTGATCTTCAGGAAGTTCATCTTCAGACAATATTGCGTCTATTGGACACTCTGGTTCACATAATGCACAGTCAATACATTCATCTGGATGGATAACTAAAAAATCAGGCCCTTCATAAAAACAGTCAACAGGACATACTTCTACACAATCTGTATATTTACATTTTATGCATGATTCTGTAACTACAAACGCCATATTAATTATTAAATAACTTCATATAAAAGTGTGACTGTAAGATAAAATGAAGAAAAAATATACTTTTAAGTTGTAAATTTCTTAATTAGCATTATACTGTATAAATATACAGTAAGGAGATAATATGGCTAAATCAAAAGATACAGGTTCAAAATCATTAAAGGATACACTTGCAGATATAGATAGTCATTTCGGTAAAGGAACCGTAATGAGAATGGGCGATAAAGAAATTTTAGATATTCCATCAATATCAACTGGTTCAGTGGGGCTGGATATAGCACTAGGAATTGGCGGCATACCTAAAGGAAGGGTCACTGAAATATATGGACCTGAATCATCCGGAAAAACAACGTTAACACTTCAAATAATTGCTGAATGTCAAAAAGAAGGTGGAACATGTGCTTTTATTGATGCAGAGCATGCACTAGATCCTCAGTACGCTGAAAAACTTGGGGTAAATGTAGACGAGTTATTACTTTCACAACCTGATACAGGAGAGCAAGCTTTAGAGGTTGCTGACATGTTAGTGAAATCAAATAGTGTTGATTTGGTAATAATAGATTCGGTAGCTGCTCTTGTTCCGAGAGCTGAAATAGAAGGTGAGATGGGTGATCATCATGTTGGTCTACAAGCTAGATTAATGTCTCAAGCATTAAGGAAAATTACAGGCAACATTCAAAGATCCGGCGCAACAGTTATATTCATTAATCAAATTAGAATGAAGATTGGCGTTATGTTTGGAAGTCCTGAAACAACTACTGGCGGTAATGCCTTAAAATTTTACTCTTCAGTTAGGTTAGATATTAGAAGAATTGGAGCTGTTAAAGAAGGCGATGAGATAATGGGTAATGAAACTAGAGTAAAGGTTGTTAAGAACAAGGTATCTCCTCCATTTAAACAAGCGGAATTCCAAATCATGTATGGCCAAGGTATTAATTCAGAGGGTGAAATATTAGATTATGCCCATAAACTTGGATTGATTGAGAAGTCAGGTGCATTTTATAAAATGAATGGCGAGACTATCGGTCAAGGTAAAGTCAAGGCTAGTATATTTCTTAAAGAAAATGCCAAAATTAGAGAAAGCCTATTGAAAGAAATTAGAGAGGCTTTTATCGCTAGTAGAGCAAAATCTACAAAGTAACTATTTCTTGATACACTAATCCCTATTAGATTTTTTTAATAGGGATTTTTTATGGCAGAAAAAGCTTATATTGTAGAAGCAGTTAGAACCGCAGGTGGAAAAAGGGATGGCAGGTTAAGTCTTTGGCATCCAGCCGACTTAGGAGCAAAAGTACTAGATGAAATAGCAGCAAGACTTGATATGGATCCATCGCTAGTTGATGATGTTATTTTTGGATGTGTAGACCAGGTTGGTGCCCAGTCAGGAAATGTTGCTAGGAATGCAATCCTTTCTTCATCATATCCAGAATCAGTTCCAGGCACATCCGTTGATAGGCAATGTGGGTCTTCTCAACAAGCGATTCATTTTGCAATTCAAGCAGTAATGTCAGGCACTCAAGATATCGTAATTGGTGGTGGAGTTGAAGTAATGTCTATGGTTCCAATTGGAGCATCGGTTAAGGATGGTTATGATGCTGGTCATGGTTTCCCCTTTGATTCTGATGGTATTAAAGCTAGATATCCAGGTGTATTTTTCTCTCAATTTACAGGTGCTGAATTAGTAGCTAAAAAATGGAATCTATCAAGAGAGGATTTAGATCAGTTTGCTCTTGAGAGTCATCAAAAAGCTGCAAAAGCTACTGAATTGAAGTATTTTGATAGAGAGATTCTTCCGGTTCAGGCTAAAAATGCTGAGGGTATTGAAGAAATGGTTACTGCAGATGAGGGTATAAGATTTGATGCAAGTCTTGAAAAACTAGCAGGGCTTAAAACTGTATCCGAAGGAGGGGTTATCACTGCTGGTAATGCAAGTCAGATTACAGATGGTGCTGCAGCAGTTCTTGTTTGTAATGAAGCAGGACTTAAAAAAATTAATGCAAACCCTAGAGCAGAAATTGTATCAATCTCAGTTGTTGGGGATGATCCTGTCTATATGTTAACTGGACCAATTCCTGCATCACATAAAGCTCTATCAGTAGCTAACTTAAGCATTGATGACATTGACTTATATGAAGTGAATGAGGCTTTTGCCCCAGTGCCTTTGGCTTGGGCTGCAGAGCTTAAGGCTGATAGAACTAAACTGAATGTAAATGGAGGAGCAATGGCACTTGGCCATCCTCTAGGTGCTACAGGAGCAAAGCTGATGACAACCTTGCTTCATGAGCTAGAAAGAAGAGAAGGCATGTATGCTCTTCAAGCTATCTGTGAAGGCGGTGGAACAGCAAACGCTACTATTATTAAAAGATTATAAGTATATAAAATTACTAAAAACCTATTTCCTCAAAATAGCTAGTTAAAATATTTTTATTATCTTTATTTGGAACGGCTCTAAGCGCTATATGTCCGTCTGGTCTAATCAGTATTAAGCCTAATTTATCCATATCAGCAAACTTTATAAATTCATTAAGATATTGAAAATCAATGAATATTTTAAATGACAAATATGCGGTTATTAGTGCTCCATATAAATTAATAATCAATGAAGATAATGTTGAGTTATACAACATATTTAAAGATCCAACTGAAGAATTAGATATATCAAAAAACAAACCTGAGATTGCAAAAAAACTAACTGAAATTTTTAATAATTGGCCAAAAGGATCTAATAGATCATTGTCTGTAATTGAGTCATTAATGGATCCAGATACATTTGGAGGAAAAGAAGATAGGCTTCCATATGTTGAACAGGCATTTATAAATGCTGAAGAAGGTATAGATTGATAAATTATAAACCCAAGGGCTTATTTATCTTTAAAGAAGTCTAAGATAGTTTGTGAATCTGATATTTTGCTTAGAGATGTATCTCCAGATCTTGTTCTAAATTCTATTTCCTCTGTTTCTAAGAACTGCTTACCAATAATAATATTCATTGGAATTCCTATTAATTCGGAATCTTTGATTTTAGTTCCGAAACCATCTTTACGGTCATCTAATAAGACATCGTAGCCCATTTCAATTAACTCTTTATAAAGATTGTAAGAGGCTTCTGCTATTTTTTGATCTTTCTCAAAGCCAATTGCAATAATATTTATATCAAATGGAGCTATGCTGTGAGGCCAAACAATACCTTTATCATCATTGTTTTGCTCAATAGCTGCAGCTACAAGTCTTGAAACCCCAATTCCATAACACCCCATATATAGAGTAGATGCTTTGCCTTCATTGTTTAAGACATTTGCTTTCATATCTTCGGCATAAACCTTTCCTAGTTGGAATATATGACCAACCTCAATACCTTTTTTAATTTCAATTGTTCCCTTGCCATCAGGTGATGGCTTTCCTTCAAGAGATGATATATCTTCACCATCTTTAAGCAGTAGTTCAGTGTTTATAGCATATTCAGAGCTATCACTAACAGCTATAGTATCTTCACCTGTTTCAGCTAGAACATGAAATTCTTCTGAAGCATCTCCACCAATAGCGCCAGAATCTGCTGAAACAATCTTATAATCAAGATTCATTCTCTCTAGAACTTTTTTATAGGTATTCCTCATAGTTAAGTAGGTTTCTTCAAGACAGGCTTCGTCAATATTAAAACTATAAGAATCTTTCATAAGAAATTCTCTTCCTCTCATAACTCCATATCTTGGTCTTACTTCATCTCTAAATTTTGTTTGTATTTGATATATATTCAAAGGCAATTCTTTATAACTTTTAACATTGTTTCTTATAAGATCTGTTATAACTTCCTCATGAGTTGGGCCTAAGCAGAAATCTCTTTTATGCCTATCTTGAATTCTTAGAAGTTCTGGGCCCATTTTTTCCCATCTATTAGTTTCATCCCACAACTCTTTTGGCTGAACCATTGGCATTAACACTTCTTGAGCACCAGAAGCATCCATTTCTTCTCTAACAATATTCTCAATTTTTCTAAGAACTTTTAACCCCATTGGAAGCCATGTATATATTCCTGACGCTACCTTTCTAACCATGCCAGCTCTGAGCATTAGCTTATGACTAATAACCTCTGCTTCTTGAGGAGCATCTTTTAATGTAGGCAGTAATAATTTTGAAAACAACATTTTGTAAATTAGTTATATGTATAAATCTTATTAGTTTATAATTTTATCTTTTTTTGATGACTTATGCCGATTTATGACTATAAATGTTCAAATTGTGGACAGGAACATGAAATAATTCAGAAGTTTAGTGATAAACCAAAAACATTATGCTTGAAATGCGGAGAAGAATCTCTTACTAAGTTAATTTCTGCACCTTCTTTTAGGTTAAAGGGTGGCGGTTGGTATGAAACTGACTTCAAGACCGGTAAAAAAAAGAACTTGGTATCAAATGAAAAAGAATCAACTAATAAATCTTCACAAAATTTAGCTTCTGACTCCAAGAAAGAGCCTAAACAAGATAAGATTAGTAAATAAATATAGGAAATATTATGAGATCTCACTATTGTGGAGAAATTACATCAAAAGAACTTGATCATGAAGTAACTATTTGTGGCTGGATTCATAAAAGACGTGATCATGGAGGAGTAATTTTTCTTGATGTTAGAGATATAAAAGGCATTTGTCAGGCTGTAATAAACCCTGATAATGCAAAATCATTTGCTATTGCTGAAAGCTTGAGAAATGAATATGTTGTTCAAATTTCTGGCGTAGTCAAAGCAAGGCTAGAAGGCACTATTAACAAAAATATGTTAACTGGAGAGATAGAGCTTGAGAGTAAAGATATTAAAATCTTAAGCAAAGCTGATACTCCTGTATTTCCACTTGATGATTATCAGGATGTTAATGAAGATGTTCGTTTAAAAAATAGGGTTTTAGACCTCAGACGCCCTGAGATGAATCATAGAATTGTAACAAGATCCAAGATCACATCTACGATAAGGAACTATTTAGATGAAAATGATTTTCATGAAATAGAAACTCCAATACTTACAAGAGCAACTCCTGAGGGTGCAAGAGATTTTATACTTCCAAGCAGGGTTCAGTCAGGTAAATTCTTTGCCTTACCTCAGTCACCTCAGCTTTTTAAACAACTTCTTATGATGGGTGGTCTAGATAAATATTATCAAATTGCAAGATGTTTCAGAGATGAAGACCTAAGAGCTGATCGTCAACCGGAGTTTACTCAGATTGATATAGAAGCTTCTTTTATAGATCAGAAATACATTATGCAAGTTGGAGAGGGCATGGTTAAGAATTTAGTTCACAAATTTTGTAATGATCGATTAGATGATTTTTCTGTTTTAGATTGGCATGATTCTATGAGAGACTATGGTTGCGACAAACCTGATTTAAGAATTCCTTTAAAGCTCGTTGAAATATCTGATTTAGTTGTGAATGAAGAGTTTAAGGTTTTTGCTGAGCCTGCTAAAGATGATAATTCAAGAGTTGTCGCATTAAAAATTCCGGGTGGCAGCTCTTTTACCAGAAGCCAAATAGATGACTATACAAATTTCGTTTCAAAGCTTGGTGCAAAAGGTCTGGCATATATCAAAGTGAACGATAAAACTGATATTGAGAACGGCCTCCAATCACCTATTTTAAAATTCTTAAAAGATGAAACAGTCTCCACTTTACTATCAGAGCTTAGCCTTCATGATAATGATTTAATATTTTTTGGAGCCGGTAAAAGTGGTGTTGTAAATCTCAGTATGAGCAGCTTAATTAAAAAGATTGGTGAAGACCTAGACTTATATACAAAAAAATGGGCACCATGCTGGGTAGTTGATTTCCCAATGTTTGAAAAGAATTCAGAAGGAAATTTAACATCTTTGCATCATCCATTCACATTACCAAATTGCTCTGTGGATGAATTAAAAAATGAACCAGAGAAGGTTATTGCTCATGCATATGATATTGTCTTAAATGGTTATGAAATAGGCGGAGGTTCTCTAAGGGTCTTTAATGCTAATATGCAGAAAACAATATTTGATATTTTAAATATTTCTAAGGAGGAGGCAAATAGTAAATTTGGATTCCTTTTAAAAGCTCTTTCATCTGGCTGTCCTCCCCATGGGGGCATTGCATTTGGTTTGGATAGATTGGTAATGTTAATTACTGATACAACTAATATCAGAGATGTAATTGCATTTCCAAAAACACAAAGCGCTACTTGCTTGCTTACTGATGCTCCAAGCAAAGTTGATGATGCACAACTGGAAGAACTTAAAATTATTAGTACTCACAAGGAAGAATAGCAATGGCAGGACATTCCAAATGGGCAAACATCAAACATCGAAAAGCCCGTCAAGATGCATCAAGAGGTAAGGTTTGGACTAAGGTTATTAGAGAGATAACTGTTGCAGCCAAGGGTGGCCCAGATCCTGATGATAATCCCAGGCTAAGACTTGCATTGGATAAGGCTAATGCTGCCAATATGCCTAAAGACAATATTAAAAGAGCAATAGAGAAAGGCTCAGGTACTGGTGAAACAGGATCTCTTGAAGAAATAGTTCTAGAAGGTTATGGCCCAGGCGGAGTTGCAATCATGGTTGAAGCAATGTCAGACAATAGAAATAGAACTGTTTCTGATGTTAGGCATGCTTTTTCTAAGTTTGGTGGAAATCTTGGAACCGATGGTTCTGTTTCATATCTTTTTAATAAAATAGGAATAATTCATGTTGCCAAAGTCTATTCTGAAGACGAAATCTTAGAGATAGTTTTAGAGGCAGGTGCTGACGATTTAGTAGATGAAGAAGAATATTTTGAAATAATTACCTCAAGCTCAAATCTTTCAAATGTTCTCGAATCTCTTAAGCAAAACAATATAGAAAATACTAATGCAGAATTAACGCTTAGAGCCGAAACATCTGTTGCTCTTGATCAAGAAATGTCTGAAAAAGTTTTAAAAATTATGGATTTTATGGATGAGCTAGATGATGTTCAAGAAGTTCATACAAACGCAGAATTTCCTGAAAATTTTGAGGTTAAAGAGTAAAAAATTGTCTATTAATTCAAGAAATAAAGGCGCTGCATTTGAAAGACAAATTGCTAACGCTTTGATACAAGATTTAAACCTAACCAATCCCGTTAAGAGAATTTTAGAACAAACCAGAACTAAAGAATTGCCAGATTTAACATTGGGCAATTGGTGTATTGAATGTAAAGCTTACGGTGCAGGTGCTGAGCCAAGACCTGACTGGTGGGATCAAGTTTTAGCATCTTCGAAAGAAGAGAATCTTAAACCTGCATTAGTATATAAGTTTAATAATAGGCCTATTAAAGTTAGAGTTTTGGCGTCATGTATTAATAGCAAAATATCAAATAACCTTATAACTGTTGACTTACTGTGGCCGGATTTCATTCAAATAATCCTTGAATTATTTCAAGAGGATATAGAGTTGCATGAACAAAACTTTCAAACATAAAGACTTTAATTTAGTCGTATATGTTGAAGATACAGATTTTCAGGGATTTGTATATCACGCAAATTATATAAAGTATTTCGAAAGAGCTCGTTCAGATTTTTTAACTTTTAACAATATTTCACAAATGGAATTAAAAGAGTTAGATTTGGTGTTTGTTATAAAAAGCATTGAAATAAACTATCTACTACCTGCGAAACTAGGAGAAGAGCTTACTGTTCAAACTCACGTAACAAAAAAAACAAATGCTAGGATGGTTTTTGGTCAAGAGATTTTTAATACAAAGACATCTAAAAAAATATGCAGTGGAGTTGTTGAGGTGTGCTTGGTAAATGTGTTGACAAAAAAACCTAAACCTTTCCCTAATGATTTATTATTAATTTTTGATAGAGGATAAGTGAATGAATGACATTTCTGTTTTAAATCTTTTTCTAGAAGCTGGCATGGTTGTAAAAACTGTCATGGTAATTCTTTTAATAGCTTCATTGTTGACATGGATAGTTATAGTTGAGAGATATAATTTTTATAAAAAAATTAGAGTAATTAATGATAGTTTTCTTGAGAGATTTTGGAGTGGTGAGGATTTAAACCTCTTATACAATGAAATAAAAACTGAAATAGTTCCAGTATACGGAGCTTTAAGTGTTTTTAAGAGCTCATTCAAAGAATTTCTTCAAATTGACCAAAGTAATGAAATCACCGAACTTGATCTAGAGGGAATTAATAGATCTATGAGAGTCGCAATAGCTTCAGATGAGGAAGAGATGAATAAGCATCTATCTTTTCTAGCTAATGTTGGTTCTGTCAGTCCATACATAGGACTATTAGGCACAGTGTGGGGAATCATGACATCTTTTCAAGGTTTATCAGACGCAACCCAAGCAACCATAAACGCAGTTGCGCCTGGAATTTCAGAAGCACTGGTTGCAACTGCAATGGGACTATTTGCGGCAATTCCTGCAGTCATAGCTTTTAATAAATATACGTCAGAACTAGAAACAATTAGTCAGTCAACATTAATTTTTTCTGAAGAGTTAGCTAGTATTTTTTATAAGCAATCTATAAAAAAATAAATGATCTATAGGCTAGCAAAGAAAAAAAATTTAAAGGCAGAAATAAATGTAGTTCCATACATTGATGTGATGCTTGTGCTTTTAATAATTTTTATGGTTCTTTCCCCATTATTAATTCAGGGTGTGGAGGTGAATCTCCCAAGCACTGATACAACTAAAATGTCTGTTCAAAATGAGCCGATGGTAATATCAATAGATAAGAATGGTAATTATTATATTAATGTTGGAGATGAATCTTTACCAATCGATCTCAATGAATTAAAAAGAAAATCGACCATTATTTTTGAGGCAAATCCTGATATCGAAATAGTTTTTCAGAGTGATAAGGATGTTATTTTTGATAGTGTTGCCAAAGCTATGGCTGCCATTCAGGGTGTTGGAATTTCAAATATAGGAATAGTTACTACCGGTTATGCAGATTAAGTCAGACTACTTTACAGCTTCATTTATTTCATTTGTAATTCATGCAACAATCATATTATACCTTACCGATTTCTTTTATTTTGAAAAGCAGCAAAGACCCATATTGAGCAAGCCTGTGAATGTGAATCTTTTATTTAAAGACGAAGCAAAAACACAAATAATTAAAAAAGAAGTTATAGCAAAACAAACAAGCAGCTCCGAGGCCTTATATCAAAGTGATAATAAAATTGAGTTAACACCTGTAATTCCCGACATTAATATTGATCAATTAATTCAAGAAGAAGGGATGATACTTCAAGAGTCAGAAGATTTATTGGTTAGTGAGTTCAGCGCTCTTATTATTCAAGCCATTCAATCAGCATGGATAAAGCCTAAAAATATTCAAGATGGTCTTATTTGTGATCTAAGAATGACTATTAATAAAAATGGAAGAGTTATCAAGATTGATTTAATAAAAAGTAGTGGAAATATACGATTTGATAACTCAGCTATAAAGGCTATATCAAGAGTTGAAACGTTTTCCTTTTTTAATAAAATTCCATTTAGCATGTATCAAAATAGTTTTAAAAATATAGTAATTACTTTTAATCCAGCATGAAAAAAAACTTAATATTGTTAATATTACTATCACAACCCATTATTTCTGAATTGGTACTAGAAATTACAAAGGGCTCTGATAATCCTTATACAGTTGCATTAATAAATTTTAAAGGCAGCAAATCAGCTACAAATGAAATCAAGAATATTGTAAAAAACGATTTAGATAGAACAGGTGAATTTAAAATATTAGAAAATAATAAGCTGTTATCAATACCAACTAATGAAGAGAATATAAATTATAGTGATTTTAAAATATTGGGAATTGATTATATTCTTATGGGATCTGTAGTCGAAGAGGATAGAAGTAATATTTCAGCAACATATAAAGTATTCGATGTAAAAAAAGAATCTCAAATTAGATCATCAAAAGTTTTTGGTGTGCCAAATAAATTAAGACAACTGTCTCATTACATAAGCGATGGAGTTTATGAGGAAATCACTGGGTTAAAAGGTATTGCATCAACTAGATTATTGTACGTTAAAGAAGAATCTTCAAAAGGAAGTTCGCTCTTTAAATTGATTGTTGCAGATGCAGATGGTGCTAATGAGCAAATACTTCTTAAAAGTACTGAGCCAATTATTTCTCCATCATGGTCACCAGATTCTAAACAGGTAGCATATGTTTCTTTTGAGACTGGTATGGCAAAAGTTTTTACTCAAAACATTGCCTCAGGAAAAAGAGAGATTGTTTTAGAGAATAAATATCAGATAAGCTCACCTTCATGGTCACCAAATGGAAAATTTTTATCATTAACTTTGTATCAGGATGGTAATGCTGAAATTTATATATTAAATTTAAAGAATAAAAATTTAACAAGATTAACAAATCACTATTCTATAGATACCGAGTCTTCATGGTCACCTAATGGATCAAAAATTATGTTTACATCAGGAAGGTCTGGGTCTCCCCAGTTGTACGAAATTAATCTTAGACAATCCAATGCCAAGCCTAAAAGAATAACATTTGAGGGAAATTATAATGCTAAAGGGTCCTATCTTCCGAGTGGAGAGGGAGTTATTTTTGTCCATCGAAAAAATAGTAATTTCCAGATAGCTCTTAAATATTTCAATGAAAACTTTGTAAGACCATTAACTAATTCACAATTAGATGAGTCACCCAGTATTTCTCCCAATGGTAATGTGATAGTCTATGCAATATCGGAAAATGGAATAGGGCTCCTTGCTGGAGTTACATTAAGTGGAGCAAGATTTAGGTTGCCCACTAAAATAGGTGAAGTAAGAGAACCTTCATGGTCCGGTTTTTTAAGATAATTTAAGTCAGGAGATAATCAATGTTCAATATACAAATGACATATAACAAAAATTTATTTAATCTTTTTGTTTTTATTTTTATTATTTCATCATGCTCAAGCATGAATGTAACTGAAGAGGTTGTTTATGATGGTGGAATAAGCACTGTAGAAGCCTCAATTCAAGAAGATTACCCTTTAGAATATGAAACAAAAGCAATTTTTACAAATGCTACAGTTTATTTTGAATTTGATAAATTTAATTTAAATAATAAGTCACTTCAAACTTTAAAAAGCGCAGTTGCCGCAATGAAAAATAACCCTTCTATTAAAATTACAATTTCTGGTCATGCTGATGAAAGAGGAACCAGAGAGTACAATCTAGCACTTGGACAGAGAAGGGCTGAAGCAGTTCGAGATTATTTTGCTGTTAACGGGATTAATTCCAATAGAATAATCGTTAAAAGTTTTGGTGAAGAGAGACCTCTTTCATCTGGTTCAGATGAGTCAAGTTATGCTAAAAATAGAAGAGCAGAAATAAATTAATAAATGAAAAAAAATTATTTATTTTTCTCTTTTTTATTTATTATTTCCTTAAATTCTTTTTCACAAGAAAGTGATAGCGTAGAGGTAGATCTTTTATTTCTTAAAATACAAGAACTAGAACTAGAAATCGCAGATTTAAGAAACAAATTAGAATCCCAAGATTATCTAATTCAAAAATTAATACAGGAATCAGTTCAGGGTGCTGATGATTCAACTGCTGATAAATCTGATTTAGATAATTTTTCCTCAAACAATACTATAAGATTTGCTGGTGTTGATGATGCAAAAAGTAAAGAAGAAGTTTATAAGACTGCGATAAAGGCTTTAGGCGATCAAGACTTTGACAGATCATCTTTATTATTTAAATACTTTGTAGAAAGTTTTTCAGATGATGAGAAACTTCCGTTGTCTTATTTTTGGCTTGGAGAAATAGCATACATTCAAGAAGATTATCAATCATCAAATACATACTTTCTAGAGCTTATTACCCTTTATCCAGATCATTACAGAATTCCACTTGCTCATAAGAAGATTGGAGATATTTTTTTAAAAAATAATGAGTTTGATAAAGCCAAAGACAAGTATAATTTTGTTATCAGAGAATACCCAAACAATACTGCATCATCTTTGGCCTTGCAGTTATTGAAAAATATGGAATAATCACCTTTTTTTATTATGCATTACCATGGGTCGCTAGCTCAGCTGGTAGAGCAGTTGGCTTTTAACCAATTGGTCACAGGTTCGAATCCTGTGCGACCCACCATTCATAAGGCATAATAATTTTATGAGAATAAAAAATACAATCCTAACTAGTTTCCTATTTTTTCTTGTTCTTGCATCTTGGTATGTTTTAAGAGCTGTCAGAAATGAAATGGCTGTTGAAAACTATGGCCAAGATTTTTTATTAATTTTGCTATCTATAACAGCACTCACTATGTTGTTAATAAACCCAATTTATTCTTGGATTGCATCAAGAGCAAACTTCAAAAAAATAATTACGTACTGCTACTCTTTTTTAATAATCAATCTATGCATTTTTATTTTTTATTCACGATCATTGGAAGAAATAGATACTGTTCAAGCTATGTGGTTAGGCAGGGTTTTTTATGTCTGGTGCAATATATATTCTTTTTTTGTTGTCTCAATTTTTTGGGTTTTAGTAATCAATATTTTTCGAGATGAAAAATCAAGAAAACTCTATGGTTTTATTATGGCTGGAGGATCAGTTGGAGCTATTTTTGGTTCTGAGATTTCAGTTAGGCTCTCAGAATCTTTTACAAATCTTGGTCTAGAGCTTTTTGCATTGTCATCATCTATTTTATTACTCACCGCAATCGTTCTTGCTAGATATATAGTTAATTTGAATAACTCTATTGTTCTTGTAAAAGAGGTTGGTGGTAAATGGTCAGATGCACTTTCAAATATTATGACAGTAAAAGAAGTAAGATCTGTTGCTATTTACTCATGGCTCTTTACATCATTAATGACAATTCAATGGATTAGTGCAATCCCCATCATTGAATCTTATTCAGATTTAGCACCTGACAGAATTGAACTTTTTGCTCGAATCGAACAATTGGTTTCTCCTTTAACTTTAATTACCCAACTTTTTCTTACATATATTGTTATTTCTTTTTTTGGAATAACCTCAATATTAATAGTTTATGGATTTTTATTTATTATAGTTTTCTTTCTATATGGATTAGCGCCTTCGGTAGGGGTAGTGGTTTTTGCGCAAGCTCTATTAAGAGTTTTTGAATATGGTTTCAACAAGCCAAGTAGAGAAATTATATACAGCCAGCTTGAAAAAGAAGATAGATACAAATCAACTGTATTTATTGATACCTTTGTAACTAGATTTGGTGACTTAACAGGAAGCATTTTTATGGGTTTAGGAAAAATAGCAGCAATAAGTGTTAGCTTAATGCCAATGGTTGCAATTCCTTTTGCAGGGTTATTCTCTCTAACAGGATATAAAATTTCTAAAAACCTTAATAATAACTCTAAAGAGCTCTAGACTTACCCATCTCTTTTCTGATTAAAATAATTTGGTTCATTATTCTTTCAGAAACTTGAAAGTTGTTTTTGGTTAAATTTAAAGCGAATTCTAACTGACCTAACGCCTGTTCATTTTGACCAAGCAAAAGAAAATACTCTGCTCTAGACTGATGATAACCAACAATATTTTTACTATTTCGCTGTATTTCAGATAGTAAAAGCCATAGTTGAGGATCTTCATTTCTTCTAATAAGCTGATCTCTTATCATTTCTTCAGATTCAAAAAATCTATTCATTTCTAGTAATAATTTTGATTTTGTAATTGTTAGAGGATAATTTTTTGGAGATATCTCAAGGAACCTGTTTGATAAGTTTAAAGCCGCATCAAACTTTTGAGCTTTTGTAAGTATTTCAATTTTTGTTGTATTTAAGAATAAATTTTTAGGATATTTTGATATCAATGCATCTAATAGGCCTAAAGACTCATTAAAATTGTTATTGTTAGCATATGATAAAGCTAACCCATATATATTTGCATCAGACTTATTTTTTTCAAATTTAGATTTAAAAAGTCTTAATGATTGTGATGGTATTTTCTCATAAAGCACCGCTAATCTAGATTTGATTAAAGAGTACTCTAATGAATTTTTTTTCGTGCCTTCCTCTGAGATTCCTTCTGCTGCATTAAAAGCATCATTTATTCGTGAAGAAGAGAGTGGGTGAGTTAATAAAAATTCAGGAGGTATTTCACCTTTAAGTTTTTTTAAGTTATTCATATTTTCAAACATTTCACCCATTGAATTAGGGTTATATCCTGCACGTATAAGATTTGCAAAACCTACTCTATCAGCTTCTTTTTCAAATAATCTGCTATATCTAAGATTTTGGGTTTGTATTAAAGCTGGACCAACTGTCATAGCTGATGGGTTGTTACTTATTAGAGCTAATGCAATAGATGAAATCATTGCTAATGAAGATCCAAGGTTTCTATCTTCAGCATTTAATATATTTCTGGCGAAATGTCTTTGACTTAAGTGAGCCAATTCATGTGCCATTACAGAAGAAAATTGACCCTCATCAGCAGCATTTAAAAAAAGACCACCATTAACACCAATGATACCTCCAGGAGCAGCAAAGGCATTTAAGGAGCTATCATCAATTAGTAGAATAGTAAATTGCCTATCTTGAACTTCACTATATTCTGAAAGTCTATAAATTAATAATTCTGTATATTCTTGAATTAGTGGATCTGAAATTAAAGGAGCTTGAAAGTATATTTGCTTAAGAAACTCCTTTCCTATAATTTTTTCTTCATCAGAAGAGACAGCTCCAGAAACCCTATCTCCCAATTCTGGTAAGTCTAATTTATTATTTTCTTGACCTATTAAGGTTAGAGTCATGATGGCAGATATTATGAAGATGTATTTATTCATTATTTTTAAAATCAGCATGACATTTTTATCAAAACTAACATAAAGAAGCTTTTTAGATTAATATATCCCATGATAAGGCGCAAATTGCTATAAGTTTTATATTTTGACTATTATTTTATGACTATAGTTCAATTTTTTAAAATTATAAAAAATACGAGATAAAAATGCTTGATGAATTAAATAAAGTTTTTAAAAAAATTTTCAGCAATGAAGAAACTATAGTTTTTTCTATAGCAATATTATTAATTTTTTTAATTATTACTTATTTTGGATCAATATTGACCCCATTTTTAATAAGTGTTGTTGTGGCATATCTGTTGGTCGGATTGCAGAAAAAGATACAAACTTATAATATTGGTCAATACACATCGCTAATAATAACTTTCTCTATTTTTATAGTAACAGGAGCAGCCTTGATAATCTGGCTAGTACCTCTTCTATATATCCAGCTTCAAGCTTTTATTCTAGATGTACCAAATTTATTTAATAATTTTTTAGATTACATGTCTGATTTACCTGCAAAGTTTCCTGAGCTAGTTTCGTCTGATCAAATCGCAATCTTTTTTCAAGCAGTATCTGAGGAAATAACCGCTATTGCACAAAATATTATTAAGTCATCAATTTCTGGTATTCAAAGCACAATAACAATTCTTTTATACATCATACTGTTTCCAATATTAGTTTTTTTCTTTTTATTTGATAGAAAAAATATTATTGATGGGGTTCTTAAAATAATTCCTGGTAAGAGAGAAATGTTTTCAAATGTATGGGCTGAAATGGATATCCAGCTCAGTAATTATGTAAGGGGAAAGACAATTGAAATATTTATTGTTGGTGCTGTAGCAGCAATTATTTTTTCATCACTGGGATTAAAATACTCTGCTTTGCTAGCTGTACTTGTTGGCTTATCAGTAATAATTCCTTATGTTGGAGCATTTTTAGTTACTATTCCGATAGTAATTGTTGGCTTATTGCAATTTGGCTTGGGTACTCAGTTTTATTTGTTAGTTAGTCTTTATTTGCTGCTGCAGGCATTAGATGGAAATCTTCTTGTACCTCTTATATTTTCAGAGACACTTAAACTCCATCCTGTAGTCATTATCTTGGCAGTATTTATATTTGGAAGTATGTTTGGTTTTTGGGGAGTATTTTTTTCAATTCCAATAGCAACCTTTATAAAAGCAGTTTGGAATGCATGGCCTTCCTCTTTGGAGTAATTTAAGTCAAATTTTTTAATGTGCTTAACACATCATCCACATGACCCTTCACCTTAACCGAGCGCCATTCTTTTAATATAATGCCTTTAGCACTTACTAAAAACGTGCTTCTATCAACTCCAATATATTCTTTTCCATACATTGATTTTAATTTCATTACATCGAATGCTCTGCAAACTTTTTCATCAGGATCTGATAACAATTCAAATGGAAATGCTTGCTTAGATTTAAAATTTTCATGAGACTTAATACTATCCCTCGAAACTCCTAAAACCTCAGTATTTAATTTTTTAAAATATTTATAGTTGTCTCTAAACTCTTGACCCTCTATAGTACATCCTGGAGTACTGTCTTTTGGATAAAAATATATAACAAGATTTTTTCCAATAAAATCTTCATTGGAGAGATTTAATTCGCTTGTGCATTTAGCTTTAAATTTAGGACATTTTTTGCCCTCTAACATTTTAGTCATATTTTTTACCTTAAGTTTTTATAATAAAATAGTGTATAGTCCTATTTTTTACTGAAATTTTTATTCATGCAAGCATTACAGGGAAGTTTAGTTGCTTTAGTTACGCCGCTCACAAAAAGTGGAGGCGTAGATTATCAATCTCTTAAAAGATTAATTGACTGGCATATCGAGCAAGGTACTGATGGAATTGTGTCTGTTGGAACGACTGGAGAATCAGCAACTTTAAATGTTAATGAACACATTGACGTAATAGAATTCACTGTTAATCATGTTAATAAAAGAGTGCCTGTAGTTGCTGGCACTGGGGCAAATTCAACCCAAGAAGCTATAGATTTATCAGAAGAATCAAGATTAAAAGGCGCTGATTATGTTCTTTTAGTAACACCTTATTACAATAAACCTAATCAAAAAGGGTTAATTGCCCACTATGAGAAGATAGCAAATTCGGTTGAAATAAATCAAATTTTATACAATGTTCCATCTCGAACAGCATGCGATTTGCTTCCAGAAAGCGTGAAGGTGCTTTCACATCATAATAATATTGTAGGTATTAAAGAAGCTGTAGACAATATGGATAGAATCAAAGCTTTAACCCATATCTCAAAAAATAATGATAATTTTCTAGTTTTTTCTGGCGATGATCCTACTTTTATGAATTCATTAAATCATGGAGCTCATGGTGTAATATCTGTGGCCGCAAACGTAATACCTAAGTCTATATCTGAAATTTGTGCCTTTATGCGCAAAAACAATAAAGAGGAGGCAAGATTATTAAATGAAATAAATAATAATTTATACAACTTATTATTTATTGAATCAAACCCTATACCTGTTAAGTGGATGTTATATAAGATGGGGTTAATTGAAAATTCTATTCGACTTCCATTAGTTGAATTAGATGAAACTTTCCATGAAAAAATATTGTCTGAATTAGAGAGATTAAAACTATTATGATAAAAAAATTACTAACAATTAACTTACTTTTACTTACAACATCTTGCTCTTTCATTGGAGGCCCTGATGGTTATTTTCCTTCAACTAAGGAAGATTTTTTAAAAGAAAAAGTAGAAGAAGATATTCGCCTTCCAGATGATCTAAAATTATCTTCAATTGAGAATCATTATCCTGTTACTGAGTTAGAAGACTCTATTAATACTCAAGGTGTTCCAAAACCACGACAAATCTTTGCAACCTCTGGCAATAGCTCTGTTCAGTTAAGAAGATTAGGTGAATTAATGTGGATTTATGTAGAAGCTCTACCATCGACATCATGGCCAATATCAAAAAGTTACTGGGATACCTCTTCATATGAGACCATAGATGCTAATCCGCTAACAGGAGAAATACTTATTAAATTTGATGAAATATCTGTACTAGAGATGAAGATTGAACATGGAATTAAAGAGGCTTCAACAGAAATATTTTTAAAGCAGATTGATAGAACATCAAATGAAATAATGAGTAATCCCGAATTAATTCAAGATGAGCTTAGCAATTTGGTGAACTATTTTGCTGAATCTGTTAGTCAATTTTCTGGCACTTCACTGGCAGCTCAAAATCTTAATGAAATGAAGAAAGCTAAAATTTTTGTTGAAAATGGACAAACAACAATCGAGCTTAGTTTAAATTTTGATAGAGCCTGGTCATCAGTTACAAAAGCCATGGAAGCATCTGAAATTTTTACCAATGACAAAGATAGAAGTAATGGTATTTTTTACGTTAGTTATGATGAAAAAAATGATGGTATTTTAAGTGATGATGGCATCTTTTCATTCTTAAACATTGGCAGGAGTAGTGAAAATAAAAAAGTTAATTTTGAAGGTGCTCAATTTGAAGTAAAAATCACAGAAAAAAACAATAAAACATATGTTAGAGCATATTCAAAAGATGGTAAAATTGAAGAGGCTGAAAAGCTAATATCTAAAATAAATGAATCATTAAGTTAAGGTTAAATATGGAAAAAATTAAAGAATTAACTAAAGGTAAAGCAAAATCACTTTTTACCACATCTGATGATGATAGATTAATAATGCATTTCAGCGATGACACTTCTGCCTTTGATGGAAAAAAGAAAGAAGCTTTACTGGGAAAGGGTGCAGTAAATAACCAGTTTAATGCATTTATAATGGACCATTTAGAGAAGAATGGTGTTGAAACACATCATATAGAAACTATTAACAATAATGACTCACTGGTTTGGAATTTAAAGATGTTTCCAATTGAATGCGTTATAAGAAATAGAGCTTCTGGATCAATTTGTAGAAGATTGGGGACAGAAGATGGTTTGATACTTCAGAGTCCTTTATTTGAATTCTTTCTAAAAGATGATGATTTGGGAGATCCTCTTATTAATGACGAGCATATAATTTCATTTGGTTGGGCAACAAAAGAACAAATAGATAAAATGAAAGCACTCACTTATAAAGTCAACATCATACTTTCAGAATTATTTATTAATTCAGGTTTAATTTTAGTTGATTTTAAGGTTGAGTTTGGTGTTTCTAGCAAAGGAAAGATTCTATTAGCTGATGAATTTACACCTGATGGTTGTAGATTGTGGGATTCAAAGACTCTTAAAAAAATGGACAAAGATAGATTTAGGCAAGGACTGGGTGATGTGGTTGAATCATATCATCAAGTTGCTGATAGATTGGGTATGAATATAATAGTTGACTAAATCAGTCAGGTATTTATAATTCATGCGTGAAATTAACAACTAAAAGTAAGTACGCTGTTAGTGCTCTAGCTGAGCTTCATCTTCTTGAAACGTCTGGTCCAGTTGCACTATCTGATATATCAACAAGCCAAAATATTGAACTAAGTTATCTTGAACAGATATTTAGAAAGCTAAGAATAGCAGGAATAGTTCAAAGCTCAAGAGGTAGAAATGGCGGCTATACTTATGCAAGAAACCCATCTTCTGTTTCAATACGAGAAATTATGAATGCTGTTGAAGAAGATTTGGATGCAACAAATTGCAATGGTTCAAATACCTGTAAAGATGGCAAAAAATGTAATACGCACAACCTTTGGCATGAATTAAATCAGGTTGTAGACAATTACTTGAGTAAAATAACAATTAATCACCTTGTAGAATCAAACAAAACCCCATATATAAAGTTAAGAGAAATAATATGACTATCAAATCAACAATATATCTAGATTATGCATCTACAACTCCGGTTGATCCAAGAGTTGCATCTAAAATGATGCAATATCTAACTCCTGACGGAGAGTTTGGTAATCCAGCTTCTCGTTCACATAGATACGGTTGGAAAGCTGATGATGCTGTTGAAGAAGCTAGATCTCATGTTGCAAACTTAGTTAATTGTGACCCAAGAGAGATTGTTTGGACTTCAGGAGCTACTGAAGCTGATAATCTCGCTGTTAAAGGTGTTGCAAGATTTTATAAATCTAAAGGCAATCATATAATTACATCAAAAATTGAACATAAAGCAGTTCTTGATCCTTGCAGACAACTTGAGAGAGAAGGTTTTGAAGTCACATACTTAGAACCTGATGAGGGTGGAATTATTCATCCAAAACAAGTAAAAGAAGCTATACAAGAAAATACAATCTTAGTTTCACTAATGCATATCAATAATGAATTAGGTACGCTAAATGATCTAACTGCGATTGGAGAAATAACAAGAGAAGCAGGTATTTTTTTTCATGTAGATGCAGCGCAAAGCACTGGTAAGGTTGAAATTGATTTGTCATCATTGCCAGTAGATTTAATGTCATTTTCAGCCCATAAAACATACGGTCCAAAGGGTATTGGGGCATTATTTGTAAGGCGAAAACCTAGAGTGAGAATTGAAGCTTTGATTCATGGAGGCGGCCATGAGAGAGGAATGAGATCAGGAACATTAGCCCCTCATCAAATTGTTGGGATGGGTGAAGCTTTTAGAATTGCCAAAGAAGAAATGAAGGCTGATCATATAAAGGTCAATGCATTTCATAAAAAATTCCTTGAAGAAGCTATGAAAATCGAACATGCATATATAAATGGAGATTTAAATAATAAAGTACCTAATATACTTAATATAAGTTTTAATTTTGTTGAGGGTGAATCTCTTATAATGGGTCTTAAAGATATTGCTGTTTCATCAGGCTCTGCATGCACCTCAGCAAGTTTAGAGCCATCATATGTATTAAGAGCTTTAGGTAGAAAAGATGAACTAGCACATAGTTCTATAAGGTTTTCTTTTGGAAGGTTTACAAATGAAAGTGAGATAAATCAAACATTATCAATTTTACATAACGTAGTTGATAGATTAAGGGAGCTATCTCCATTATGGGAGATGCACTTAGACGGAATTGATCTTGATACAGTCAAGTGGGATACAAACTAAATATGGAGATAAATAATGGCTTATAGTAAAAAAGTAGTAGATAAATTTGAAAACACCTTAAATAACCCTCAGGCTTTTAATGTTGGAAGGTTTGATCCTTCAGAGGAAAACGTTGGAACTGGTATGGTTGGCGCTCCTGCATGCGGCGATGTTATGAAATTACAAATCAAATGCGAGCCTTCAGGCAATACCCATGTTATTAAAGACGTTAAATTTAAAACATATGGTTGTGGTTCTGCTATAGCCTCATCAAGTGAGCTTGTTGAAATGCTTATTGGCAAAACATTAGAAGAAGCCAAAGAAATAAAAAATAAAGAGATTGTTGAAGCACTAGAGCTGCCCCCAATAAAAATACATTGTTCAGTTTTAGCTGAAGATTCAATTAAACAAGCTATTGAAGATTACGAATCTAAGCAGTAAAAAGTATGGAAATCTTTAGTCCATCAGATTTAAATTTTTCAGATGAAGCCATTGCTCATTTTGCATCCAGTTTAGAGAATAGAGGCAAAGGTGAAGGAATAAAAATTGGTGTTAGGAAAGCGGGCTGCTCAGGTTATGAGTATTATTTTGATTATGTAGATAATTTTGATACTAATGGAGTAATTTTTAATAAAAATGGCTGTAAAATTTTTGTTGATCATAACAGCTTAAATTTTTTAAAAGGAAGCTTGGTAGATTATAAAAAAGATGGACTAAATCAGGGTATTAAATTTATTAATCCAAATGCTAAAGCTGTTTGTGGTTGTGGTGAAAGCTTTACAATATAATCAATGAGTAAAATTAAAATTTTACCTCATGACGAGTTATGCCCAGAAGGTATTGTCATTGAAAATCTTCCCAATGAGACAATATGCGAAGCTGCCTTAAGAAATGGTGTGAAGATTGAGCATGCATGTGAAATGTCGGCAGCATGCACAACATGTCATATAGTTGTGAGGAGAGGATTTGAGAGTCTTGATGAGGCTAGTGATATAGAAGAAGATTTATTAGACAAGGCATGGGGCTTAGAGCAAACATCAAGATTAAGCTGTCAAGCTATTCCAAAAGATCAAGACTTAGAGATAGAGGTACCTAAATACAATATAAACATGGTTTCAGAGAATCACTAATGAATAGTTTAGACTGGCTTAATACAAATGACATAGCTATAGAGCTATATGAAAAATTTCCTGGTATCGACCCTCAATGGATTAGCTTTCCAGATCTGCATAAAAAAATTTGTGAACTAGATAATTTTAATGGAGATCCTAAAGGTTCAAATGAAAAGATTCTCGAAGCTATTCAGATGTTATGGATAGAAGAATCTCTATAAGTCTCATATAATACTTAAAATTTTTTATAAGGAATCTAATATGGCAATTGAACGAACATTATCTATTATTAAACCCGATGCAGTTTCTAAAAACATTATTGGAAAAATAATTTCAAGATTTGAAGAAAATGGTCTTTATTTAGTGGCTGGTAAATTAATGCAACTTGATGATGAAATAGCATCAGGGTTTTATGCTGAGCATGAAGGCAGACCATTTTTTAATGATTTAAAAAAATTTATGACTTCAGGCCCGGTGTTTGTGCAAGTACTTGAAGGAGATGGAGCTATCATTAAAAATAGAGAATTAATGGGAAATACGAACCCTAAAGAAGCTGCTCCTGGAACTATTAGAGCAGACTTTGCCAATAGTATTGATGCAAATGCTGTTCATGGTTCTGATTCTGAAACAAGTGCAGCGAGGGAGATCAATTATTTTTTCAAAGATGAAGAAATAGTCTCTAAATAAATTTTGTTTGAGGTAAAGGTAAATCTTCTAGGTTATTCTCTTCAATCGTTAGAAGCTTTCTTTGAACAAATAGGTGAGCCAAAGTTTAGAGCGAAACAGCTTATTAAATGGGTTCATCAAAAAGGGGTTTTAGATTTTGACAAAATGTCAGACTTTAATAAATTGCTAAGGTCTAAACTTAAATCTGTAGCAGTTTTATTGCCACCAAAAATTGAGGAAAAACATACCTCACCTGAAGGGACGATAAAGTATTTGATTAAGCTTGAATCAGGTTCAATGGTTGAGATGGTAAGAATACCAGAGAAGAAAAGAATGACATTATGTATCTCATCTCAAGCTGGCTGCGCTCTTCAATGTACATTTTGTGCTACCGGAGCTCAGGGCTTTGATAAAAATCTAACTGCTGATGAAATAATCGGGCAACTTTGGCTCGCAAATTTTAATTGCGAAGATCAACCCTTAATAACTAATGTTGTTTTTATGGGAATGGGTGAGCCGCTACTTAATTTTTTTCCAGTAATAGAATCAGCCAAAATAATGAAAGAACAACTTGCCTATGGTCTTTCTAGAAAAAGAATTACAATTAGCACTTCTGGAATAACGCCTCAAATAGATCAACTTTCTAGTGAAGTTGACGTCTCACTTGCAGTATCACTTCATGCACCTACAAATGAATTAAGAGATGAATTAGTTCCTATTAATAAAAAATATCCTATTAGCGAATTAATAAATTCATGTAATAAATATTTAGCTTTTTATAATGGAAAAAGAAGTATTACTATTGAATATATATTAATAGATGGAGTAAATGACTCTGAAGAACTTGCTAAAAAGCTAGCAAAACTACTCTCAAAAGTTTCATGTAAGATTAACTTAATTCCTTTTAATCCATTTGATGGCTCAGACTATAAAAGATCAAATAATAAAAATATTGAAGTCTTTAAAAGAATACTAATTAATAAAGGTTTTATTACCACACTAAGAGTAACTAGAGGCGATGCTGTAGATGGGGCATGCGGCCAACTAGTTGGCAAATTGGCAAAGTCAGTAAAAGGAAAAAAACTTATATCTCATCAATTAATATCATGACAACTGAACTTAAATCAGCAAATTCAGCAAAAGTCGGAAAAATTTTTAAAGATGCTAGAAATGACATTGGTTTAAGCAAAAATGAAGTTGCTCATGCTTTGGTGATGAATATAAAATATATTCAAGCTATTGAATCTGGTAACTATTCCTCTTTTCCTAGCGAAGGTTTTGCTAGAGCATATTTTATAAAATATCAGGATTTTTTATCTATAAATTGTGATTTCCCATCAATTTATAATGAAGATAATAGAAAAGTAGAAATCATTGAAAAATCTATAACAAAAATTAATAGATCATTAATACCCTTTTTTAAAAAAGCCTTGATCATAATATTTATTATTTTTGTATCATTTAGTTCTTATAATGCTATTTTTAATAATGACTCCTCTACAAATTCAAAAAATAATTCAGTAAGCAATTCACAAAATGATCAATTTATAGCTCAAGAAATCAGTAATAATATTGCTGAGAAAGACCAGCCACTTGTTTTTGAAGAAGATTTTTACGAAGAAAATAAGGCTAATATTGAAAATGAAGCATCTAATTTAATGGTGGACAATAAATTAAGATTGAATTTTTTTGATCAGTGTTGGATTGAAATATATTCTAGGAATGAGCTAATAGCAAATCAACTATTTCAACAAGGTGATGTCTATATATTAGATATTAAAAAACCTTTTAAAGTTGTTGTAGGAGATGCTGACAATGTAGAGGGTACATATAATGGTGATAGCATTGATTTTATTACCAATGCTAATAGACTTAGAGTAAACACTATTACATTTAATGATGAGTAATTGGATAAAAAGAAAAAACACTACGGTTATTAGTGTTGGTAACGTCAAAGTTGGTGGCTCTAATCCAATATCAGTTCAGTCAATGACAAATACAAATACATCTGATGTTATTTCAACAGTTAAACAAATAAATGATTTAGAAGCTGCAGGAGCAGATATTGTTAGGGTTTCAGTTCCTGGATTTGAGGAGGCAAAAGCCTTTAAAGAGATTAAAAAAGCAGTTTCTATTCCATTAGTTGCAGACATTCATTTTGATTACAAAATTGCTTTGGAAGTTGCTGATTCTGCTGATTGTTTAAGAATTAATCCTGGAAATATTGGAAAAGAGTCAAAAATAAAAGAAGTTATCGCAGCAGCAGAGCATAATAATGTTCCAATAAGAGTCGGGGTTAATGCGGGCTCGCTTGAAAAAGATTTACAGAAGAAATATGGAGAACCTAATGCAGATGCTCTGGTTGAGTCTGCTTTGAGACATGTGGATATATTAGATAGATTCAATTTTACTAACTATAAAATGAGCTTAAAAGCTTCAAATATTGAAATGACAGTAGAGGCATATAGGAAAATATCAAAGCTAATTAATCAACCGCTTCACCTAGGAATCACAGAAGCGGGAAGTTATAGAGCTGGAACTGTTAAGTCTTCAATTGGAGTTGGAATGCTTTTATCAGAAGGTATAGGAGATACTATTAGAATTTCTCTTGCCTCAGATCCAGTCGATGAGATAAAAGTTGGCTGGGATATATTAAAAAGTCTAAATATACGAAGCAGAGGGGTTAAAATTATAGCTTGCCCAAGTTGTTCAAGACAAAACTTCAATGTTATAGAAGTGGTGAATGAATTAGAAACAAGATTAGAGGATATTTCAGATGATATAGAAGTTGCAGTAATAGGCTGTTATGTCAATGGTCCAGGTGAAAGTAAAGCAGCTGAAATAGGACTCACAGGAGCCAGTCCAAGCAATTTACTATATGTTGATGGAGTACCAAATAAAAAAATTAGTAGTGAAAATCTTGTTCAAGAAATAGAAGAAAAAGTTCGAGAAAAATTATCACTTAGAAAGTCTACTGAAATTATTGCAAGGAGCTAAAGTGGATAAAATAAAATCATTAACAGGAATGCTAGACTTATATGATGATGGAGATAAGACAAATTTATCTGCTAAGTTATTTTACTTAGAAAAGAAAATAAAAGATATTTTCATAAGTTATAAACTTAATGAGATAAGAACGCCTATATTAGAAGATATTAATTTATTTATAAGATCAGTAGGTGGAGCATCAGATATTGTTAATAAAGAAATATATTCTTTTAATGATAGAAATGATAAAGGCATAGCGCTAAGGCCAGAGGGTACGGCAAGTGTTATTAGAGCAATCATAGAAAAAAAATTAGATCAAACAAATCATAAATTATGGTATATGGGTCCAATGTGGAGATATGAAAGGCCGCAAAAAGGACGCTATAGACAATTCAATCAAGCTGGAGTTGAGATTCTTGGCATCCCTGAGGGAATGCCTGAATTTGAGATGATTTCAATAGTATGCTCAATCATAAGTGAATTTAAATTACAAAACTGCACTATTAAAATTAATCATTTAGGCACTCAAAAAAATAAAGAATTATTTTGTAATGCCTTGGTAAAATTCTTGGAACCATTTAAAGAATTTCTAGATGAAAAAGATCTTCAGAGACTAGAAAAAAATCCATTGCGAGTTCTAGATAGTAAAAACAATGAAACTCAAAATATTTTAAGAGACGCCCCATCAATAAATGAATTTATAGATTCTTCTGCTATAGATTTATTAAATTCAATCCAAAAATATTTTTCTGATATCTGTAATATAGAAATTGATTACTCTCTAGTTAGAGGTCTTGATTATTATTCTGGTTTTGTTTTTGAAGCAGTTTCGTCAGATCTTGGGGCACAAGATTCTTTTCTAGGTGGAGGGAGATATGATCAACTTTGTGCAAAACTCGGTGGAAAAGATTTGCCATCAATTGGGATGGCAATTGGACTAGAAAGATTTGCAGAATTAATAGCGTTAAAAGATGATTCAGTAAAAGTCGTATCATTTCTGATTGTAACTAGTAATTTAGAGCCAAAAGCATATAAAATAGCGCACCAACTTAGATCTTTAAATAAGGATATTATTTTAGATATCCATTTATCAGACGGTAGCTTAAAGGCAAAGTTAAGAAAAGCTAATAAAAATAATTCGGATTATGCAATTATAATTGGAGAAGAAGAGCTAAAAAATAATACAGCAGTTATAAAACCTTTAAAGAATGAACTTGAAGAACAAGTAACTGTCTCACTTGATGACTTGTATAGTTTTTTTAAATCTATATAAAAAAGGAAAAAAAATATGAATGAAATTTTCGAAAATAATAAATTTGCAACAAGAGCGCTTAATTTTTATAACGTATACAGAACATCAATTATTGCGATTGTAGCGATTTTGTTAATAACTATTATTTTAATCCTTGGCTTGGGTCAGATAAACAAATCAAACAATGAGAAGGCTGCAGAAATATATAACAAATGGACCTTACAAGAAATAGAGTCTGAAGATGGCCAAAACACCTCTAAAGAGTTATTCAATGAGCTATTAAATTCATATAAAAAAACTGGTTACACAAAGCTTGCTCTCTTAAACCAAGCTTCTATAGATGCAAAAAATGGACTCAATAAAGAATCTCTTAATAAATTTTTAACGCTAATTGATTTAACAGATGGTTATAGTGGAAACGATCTTTTTAATAAAATAGCCAGAGTTAATGCAGCTAGATTGCTATATGCTGAGGAAAAATATGATGAGGCACTAAAATTACTAGAAAAATATTCATCCTCATCAACAGCAATGATTCATGAGCTATTAGGGGATATTTTAACAAAACAAGAAAAGATTGATTTAGCCAAAGATCAATATTTATTATCAAAAGATAAATATACAGATGAAGCATCAACTTCAATTGTTTCAATGAAAATCTCTAATCTATCAAAATAATATGACTTCAGCCAATTCAATGACTTCAAAACAAACTACAAGATTCTTTGTGATTCCTTTTTTGGTAGTATTTCTAACTTCTTGCTCTTCTTTGAGTTCATTAAAATTTTGGGATAATGATAATTTTGATTCAGATGAGCCTAGACCTTTACAAAATATATCAAGTATAAAAAGCATAAAAATTAACTGGGACTTATCTTTTTCAGGAGAAAACTATCTTGGTAATTTTGTACCTGCATTTAGTGCTGATAACATTTTTTTTGCTGATTCCACAGGACAGATTAAATCATTTAACTCAAACCAAGGAAAAATAAATTGGGAGAAAAAAGTTAATTCTCTATCATCTGGAATCGCATCTGGCTTTGGTATGCTTGTTGTAGCAGATACAGATGGCAATATTATTAGCTTAAATCAGGCTGATGGATCTATTTTATGGTCAGTAAATGTCAAGGGAGAGGTATTAGCTCCTAGTGTGATAAGTACAAAACTTGTAATTGTAAAGACAGGTTCTGGTGAATTAATTGCTTTAGATAGAAATACTGGAGAAATAGTTTGGTCATACAGATCTAAACTTCCAACGCTTACAATTAGAGGAAATAGCAGCCCAGTAATTGATGATGATAAGATTTATGTTTCATTTGATAATGGAAGACTTACCGTATTTGAATTAGATTCAGGATTTCCGGTATGGGATGGAGCTATATCTTATGTTGGCGGAACTTCAGAATTAGAAAATCTAATAGATTCAGATTCAAATCCTATTGTTGAAGGTGGCCTAGTTTATACAACTAATTATCAGGGTGCTTTAAATATATTTGATATTGCTCAAAAAAGATCAGTATGGCAGGTTGAAGCCTCATCCTTTTATTCACCACTTTTAATAAAAGGACTAATCGTGTTAGTTGAGTCAGGATCAAATATGAAATCTTACTATGCTAAAACATTACAAGAGTCATGGACTTCAGATGAATTTCTTAATAGACAATTATCAAATCCCATAGCATTTGATGGGAGTATAATAGTTGGAGACTTCGAAGGTTATATACATATAATTGACCCTCTCAATGGAATATCTATTGGCAGAAAAAAAATATCCAAGAAGCCGATTAAAATGATTATAAGCAGGAGTAAAAGCTTTTATGCTGTTGATGAGTCATTTAATTTATTCTCATTAAGCATATAAAATGTATATCAATAATGTTTACTTCAATAGCAATTATAGGAAGACCGAATGTTGGCAAGTCTACCTTATTCAATAAACTAACAAAATCACGACAAGCAATAGTTTCTGATTTTTCTGGCTTAACAAAAGATAGAAACTATGGCTATATTTCTTTTGGAGATCAAAAAAGCTTAATTATTGATACCGGCGGGATAGCACAAGATGATTCTATTTTAAAAGAAGATATAGCTGAACAAGCTTGGATTGCTGCTGAGGAATCAAATCTTATAATCTTTTTACTTGATGGATCACAAAATCTAAATAAAGAAGACTTAGATATTTTGACAAGATTAAGGAAGTTAAATAAGAATTTTATTACTGTATTAAATAAACTTGATAAAAAATCAGAATCTCTAATTAAAGAAGACCTAGCTAAAAAGGGGTTAAATGATATTTTTGAAATTAGCGCAGAACATTCCAAAAATTTAATTGATTTAAGGGCTTTTATTAAAGCATCATTGCCAAAAGAGAGATTCATAGCTCCTGATGGAAAAAAAATTGCTGTATTGGGAAGACCAAATGCTGGCAAATCTACTTTTATTAATAAATTTATTAAACAAGATAGACTTATCGTTTCAGAAATAGCTGGTACAACTATCGATGCAATTAGCATCCCATTTACTGTAAATGATGATGACTTTATTTTTATTGATACTGCAGGCATTAGAAAAGGCTATCGCTATGCTCATAAAGTAGAATATTTTTCTTATGTCAGAGCAATGCATTCAGTAGAAGAATGTGATGTTGTTATATTTATATGTGATGCCAAAGAGGGTTTGGTAGATCAGGATCTAAAGATTATTAATATGATTTGCGAGATGGGTAAACCAGTTGTTATAGCTTTTAATAAAATGGACTTACTTTCAAAAAAAGAAAAAGAAAAATTATATGATTCTAAAAGAGCTCAATCTAGTTTTGTTGATGACTTCATAAAATTAGAAATTTCTAGTATCAAAGGAACTGGATTCAAAAGGCTTTTTAGAATTACCAACAATGTAATTGATATAGCTCAAAAAAAATATACAACTGCTGCTCTCAATAAATTATTGAATAAATTTGTTCTTCAAAGTGCTCCTCCTTCAGTTGGCGGAAGACAGCTAAAGCTTAAACATATTCATTTTGGTGGCATAAACCCAACCACATTAATTATTCATTCAAATCAAGACAAAAAAATCCCTTCAAACTACCGAAAGTATTTAGAAAATTCTTTAAGAGTAGCTTTAAAACTTCAAAGTATTCAACTTAAGTTGATTTTTAGAAAATCAGAAAACCCTTTCAAATCTAAAATTAATAAACTTACTGACAGGCAGGTCAAAAAAAGACAAAGAATGATGAAGCATGTAAGGAAGAAAAAATAAGTAAATTACTATTTTTTAACATTCCAATTATTTAATTCGCTTATAATCAGTTATAATTTGAGCACAAAAACATACTAAAAAATGACATTTGTCACTTTCTTAATGACACATAAAAGACCTATAAATATAAACCTTTTCAAGATGCAGTTACCTTTATCTGCCTTGCTTTCTATAACTCATAGAATTAGCGGTATACTAATATTTTTTATAGTTCTTCCAGTTACCGCAATAGCTTTATCTTTTATGTATGAAAGTCAATTATCGTATGATAATTTTATAAATTTTTATTCGACCAATTCATCTATCAAATTATTTTTTATTAGTTTAATTTTAATATTTCAGTACCATATTTTTACAGGTGTTAGGCATTTGATGATAGATTTTCATCTTTTAGAAGAAACTCTTTCTTCATCATTTAGATCAGCAGTTATAACTTTGCTTTTATTTTTGTTAAATGCAGTTGCAACTATTTGGATAATGCTATGAATATTGGAAGATTGTCATGGTATCTTCAACGCTACAGTGCTTTTTACTTCGTTATATTTTTGGGATATGTGGAGTACTTATTTTGGACCAACAGTCTATCGTTTGAACTTATAACTACTTGTTTTTTGTTCAAGGCTTCATTGTCAATATTTATTCTTTTAGTATGTCTGCATGCATTTATTGGACTTTGGACAATAGGAACAGACTATCTTACAAAAAGAACTTTAGGATTTATTTCAACTGGTTTAAGTAATAGCGCTGACATTATAAGAAAAATATATGAGATTTCTTTCATTCTTTTGGGTTTGATTGTTATCTGTATGTATTTCTCAATTATTTGGTTTTAAAAATATGACAAATTATAATTCTGCAAATATTAAAACTTTAGAATTTGATGCTCTAATAATCGGTGGAGGTGGTTCAGGTATGAGAACATCTTTAGAGCTTGCCAAATCTGGTTTAAAGACAGCAGTAGTGTCAAAAGTTTTTCCTACAAGGTCTCATACAGTATCAGCTCAAGGAGGGATCACATGCGCAATTCAAAGTGCGGATCCTAATGATGACTGGAGATGGCATATGTATGATACTGTGAAAGGGGCAGATTTCATTGGAGATCAGGACGCTATCGAGTATTTATGCTCTGAGGGACCCAAAGCAGTTTTTGAACTGGAGCATATGGGATTACCATTTTCTAGATTTGATAATGGAAGAATATACCAAAGACCGTTTGGGGGACAGTCAAAAGATTTTGGTAAAGGCGGGCAGGCAGCAAGAACATGCGCTGCTGCCGACAGAACAGGTCATGCACTACTCCATACTCTCTATCAAAATAATATTAAAGAAGGAACAAATTTCTTAAATGAATGGTTTGCTGTTGATATTGTCAAAAATGATAAGAATGAGGTTGCAGGAGTTATTGCTTTTTCTATTGAATACGGCGAAGTTGCATATTTAAAGGCTCAGTCAACAGTGATGGCTACTGGAGGGGCTGGCAGAATTTATGCTTCCACAACTAATGCTTTAATAAATACTGGTGATGGTTTGGCTATGGCTCTAAGAGCTGGATTTCCTGCTCAAGATATGGAAATGTGGCAATTTCATCCAACAGGTATTTATGGCGCAGGGTCTCTTGTTACTGAGGGCTGCAGAGGAGAAGGTGGTTATCTAATAAATAAAGATGGCGAAAGATTTATGGAAAGGTACGCGCCCAATGTAAAAGATTTAGCTGGAAGAGATGTGGTTGCTAGGTCCATGGTTTTAGAAATTCTTGAGGGCAGAGGATGTGGGGAAAACCAAGATCATATTTATCTAAAATTAGATCATCTTGGAGCTGATGTATTAAATGCAAAGCTTCCAGGGATATGTGAACTATCTAGAACTTTTGCTCATGTTGATCCAATATTTGAACCTATACCTGTAGTTCCTACATGTCACTATATGATGGGTGGCACTCCAACTAACATTAACGGGCAGGCATTTAATAGAGTTAATGAAATTGATTCTATAGTTCCTGGATTATTTGCTGCAGGAGAGGCAGCATGCGTATCAGTTCATGGAGCAAATAGACTTGGAGGCAATTCATTACTTGATTTAATCGTATTTGGAAGAGCAACAGGAATGTTTATTCAGGAAGAAATAAAATCTGGAGGAGGGGTAAAGTCCGCAGCTTCAGATGATATAGATGCAGCTTTAGAAAGGCTAAATAAATTAAATGAATCTAATAGTGGATATGACACAGCGGATGTTAAGAAGCAGCTTCAAGAATGTATGCAAAATTATTTCGGAGTTTTTAGGCGTGGTGAATTTATGAAAAAAGGCCTAAATGAACTCAAAGAAATAAGTGATAAAGTTAATAATCTGCATTTAAAGGACAAAAGTAATGCCTTTAATACAAGTAGAGTAGAAGCGATTGAGTTACAAAATTTATTTGAAGTTGCAGAAGCGACTGCGGTTGCTGCTTATAGTAGAAATGAGAGTAGAGGAGCTCATGCGAGAGATGATTATCCAGAAAGAGATGATGAAAATTGGTTATGTCACTCACTCTATGACCCACAATCTAAATCAATTTCAAAAAGAGACGTAAATTTTAGTCCTTCTGAAGTTGAAGCATTTCCACCAATTGTAAGGACCTATTAAATGGCAAAAGAAATACTTGAAATTAATATGTATAGGTACAATCCAGAGCAGGATAAGTTTCCATACATAAAAAACTACAGCATAGAGAAACCTGCAAAAGATATCATGGTTCTTGATTTACTCCATTTACTAAAAGAGCAAGATGAATCAATATCATATAGAAGATCATGTAGAGAAGGAGTTTGCGGATCAGATGGGATGAATATCAATGGTAAAAATGGCCTTGCATGCATTACACCAATATCTTCTATTATAAAAAATAATAAAATAGAGCTTAGGCCGCTACCTGGATTGCCTGTAATAAGAGATTTAGTAGTTGATATGACAGAATTTTATGCTCAATATGAAAAAATTAAACCTTTTTTACAAAACAGCACTACTGCTCCTGAACAAGAAAGACTTCAGTCACCAGAAGATAGAGATAAATTAGATGGTTTGTATGAATGTATTTTATGTGCATGTTGTTCCACAAGTTGCCCATCTTTTTGGTGGAATCCTGATAAGTTTTTGGGTCCAGCAGCCTTACTTCAGGCATATAGATTCCTAGCTGATACTAGAGATCTTAAGACAAATGAAAGGCTGGAAGAGCTGTCTGATCCCTTTAGCGTATATAGATGTCACGGAATAATGAACTGTGTAAGCGCATGCCCGAAAGGCTTAAATCCAAACAAAGCCATTGGTAAAATTAAAACAATGCTTTTAAAAGATAAAAAAGAAATTATTACTTCAGATGGGGTTATGAATTAAATAACGATGAGCCAATTAATGCAAGAACTATGGGGGAGTTCACATTTGTCAGCAGGACATGCAGCCTACCTAGAAAATCTTTACGAAACATATTTAACCAATCCAGAAAATCTTTCAAAAGAATGGCGTGATTTCTTTTCAAATCTCCCCAGAGGATCCAGTAAAAATGGAGACGTATCCCACCAAAGTGTAATTAACGAATTTAAAAATCTTTCGAGAGGAGCTGTATTAGCAAAAGAAGAGATAGATGAAAGGCAGGGAAAAGTTATAAGACTTATACAATCCTATAGAAATCGGGGTCATCAAGAGGCAACATTAGATCCATTGGGTATGATGGAAAGACTTCCTATCGAAGACCTTAAAATTGAGTTTCATGGGTTATCACAAGATGATTTAGATACTGAATTCTATACAGATACATTTAATGTTGGTAATTCTGATACTAAAAAATTAAGTTTAAGAAATATATTAGAAAACTTAAGAAGGATTTATTGTGGAAATATAGGCGTTGAATATAACTATATTATGAATTCAAACGAAAGATGGTGGTTTCAAAAGCAATTCGAATCAAAAATTGAATCTTATTTTTTTACAAAGGATGAAAAATTACATATTTTTGAAAGATTAAATTCTGCTGAGGGATTGGCAAAGTATTTAGCTGCCAAATATCCTGGTATGAAGAGGTTTGGTATTGATGGGAGTGAATCTTTAGTCCCATTAGTTGATGCTGTTATACAAAATTGTGGAAGTCTTGGCGCTAATCAAATATGTTTTGGTATGGCTCACAGAGGAAGATTAAATTTATTAGTAAATGTTTTAGGAAAACTTCCAGCAGATTTATTTTCTGCATTTGACGAAAGTGGAGAATTGGAAGGAGCAAATACCGGTGATGTTAAATATCATTTGGGCTTTTCATCTAATATTGAAACTCCTGGTGGCGAGGTTCATGTATCCCTGAATAACAACCCGTCACATCTAGAAATAGTAGATCCAGTTGTTCTAGGGTCTGTAAGAGCAAGACAAGATAGGCTGGGAGATGATAAAAGAAAAAAAGTAGTACCAGTTTTACTTCATGGTGATGCGTCTTTTGCAGGACAGGGGGTTGTGATGGAATCTCTGCAAATGTCGCAAACTAGAGGCTTCAATGTTGGGGGCGCAATACATATAATTGTAAATAATCAGATTGGTTTTACCACAAGCAATAAAAATGATGCAAGATCAACTGATTATTCAACAGATGTCGCAAAAATGATTCAAGCTCCTGTCATTCATGTGAATGGAGATGATCCTGAAATGGTAATTAGGGCGGTAAAGATAGCGTGTCAATATAGAGAAAAATTTAATAAAGATGTTGTTATTGATTTATTTTGTTACAGAAGAAGAGGTCATAACGAAGCAGATGATCCGTCAGCTACACAACCAATAATGTATAAGAAAATTTCAAAACACCCATCTGTTCTTAACCAATATCAAGAAAAATTAATGATAGAGGGTTTTATATCTAAAGAATCAGCATTAGAAATTAAGAATATCTATAGAAAATCCTTAGAAGATGACAGAATAGTTGCAAAGAATTTGGCAGAGCACTCAAATAAATCACTTTGGTTTGATTGGACTGATTACATGAATGTTCTTTGGTGGCCTAAAGTTGACACATCCTTTGAAGCTAATAAATTTACATCTTTAGCTATGCAGATTTGTGAAGTTCCTGACTCATTTCAATTAGGGAATCAAGCGTCTAAAATTTTCAATGATAGAAAAAAGATGACTGAAGGCAGTTTAGATATTAATTGGGGTTATGCTGAAAGTATGGCCTATGCAACATTGCTTGAAGAAGGTTTTCCAATAAGAATTACAGGGCAGGATGTCAGAAGAGGGACGTTTTCTCACAGACATGCATGTGTTTTTGATAAAGATTCAGGGGAAGGGTATATTCCCTTATCAAAAATAGCTAAAGATAATAATACAAGGTTTGATATATATGATTCATTACTTTCAGAAGAGGCTGTTTTAGGTTTTGAATATGGGTATTCTGCTACATGGCCAACGGGATTAACTATCTGGGAAGCTCAATTTGGTGATTTTGTTAATGGTGCTCAGGTTGTTATCGATCAATTTATTGTTTCAGCTCAACATAAATGGGAAAGGCTATCAGGTCTAGTAATGCTATTACCTCATGGTTATGAGGGTCAAGGACCTGAACACAGCAGTGCAAGAATTGAAAGATTTCTTCAATTATGTGCTTCAGAAAACATACAAGTATGTATTCCAAGCACACCATCGCAGATTTTTCATTTATTAAGAAGACAAGTAATAAGAAAAATGAGAATCCCCCTAATCGTTATTTCACCTAAAAGTTTATTAAGAAATCCTATGGCAACATCATCACTTCAAGATCTTACAGAAGGGTCTTTTAATTGTGTGATTGATGATGTTGTAGAAAAAAAGTCTAAAATAAAAAAGGTTATTTTATGTTCTGGTAAAGTTTTTTATGACCTTAAAGAAAGACAAAATACTGAGCCAAAAGATCATATTGCAATTGTAAGAATTGAACAACTTTATCCATTTCCATATGATGATCTTGAAGAAGCGCTGAAGGATTATAAAAACGTTCAAGATATAGTTTGGTGCCAAGAAGAGCCACAAAACCAAGGCGCTTGGTTTAGCCATAGACACAGACTTCAAAGAGTTTTAGATAGATTGGGAGAAAATAAAGAAATTAAATTAGTCAGCAGGCCTCCAGCTGCAGCTCCAGCAGTTGGAATGATGAAATTACATTTAGAACAACAAAGTAATCTTATTACAGAAGCTTTACAATAGGGAACATTATGACAATTGAAATTAAATCGCCAACATTTCCAGAATCAGTTGCAGATGGAACTGTAGCAAATTGGGTAAAAAAAGAAGGAGAGTCTGTAGCTCAAGATGAAATTCTTGCAGAGATAGAAACCGACAAGGTTGTTCTTGAGGTTGTTGCACCTTCTGATGGGGTGCTAACAAAAATTATTAAGAATGAAGGAGATATTGTTAATAGCGCTGAAGTTATTGGTCAATTTGATGAAACAACAGCAGCTCTTAATGAACAAGACAAAACTTCAAAAAAGGCTGATGAAACGAATACTCCAATTATAAAAAAAGAAGAGGAGCAAGGGGTTAAAATAGAAGCAAATACAAAAAAATCTGGACCAGCAGCTAAAAAGCTTATCGTTGAAAATAATTTAGATTCATCTTTAATAAAAGCATCAGGAAAAGATCAAAGAATTACAAAAGCTGATGTTATAAATCATCTTGAATCTTCTGTAGTATCCCTAGAGCCAAGTCCTTCAGCTTCTTCATCAACAAACTCATCACTTAGACCTGAAAAAAGGGTTCCAATGAGCAGATTAAGAAATACTATTGCCAAAAGACTTGTTTCAGTTCAACAGGAAACAGCAATGCTCACAACTTTTAATGAGGTTGATATGCTTCCAATAAAAGAGCTTAGAGCAAAATATGGTCAGGAGTTCGAAAAGGAACATGGAGTAAAGCTTGGTTTTATGGGATTTTTTGTTGTGGCTGCTGTACAAGCTTTAAAGAAGTTTCCAGTTGTAAATGCTTCGATTGATGGTTCAGATGTTGTATACCACGGATATCAAGATATTGGTGTAGCAGTATCAACCGAAAGAGGTTTGGTGGTGCCGGTGATTAAAGATGCTGATGCCAAATCTTTACCTGAACTTGAAAAATCTATTGTTGAATATTCAGAAAAAGCTAGAGATACCAAGCTAACAATAGAGGAAATGCAAGGCGGAACTTTTACTATTTCTAATGGTGGTGTATTTGGCTCTCTTTTATCAACTCCAATTCTTAATGCTCCTCAAACAGCAATACTTGGAATGCATTCTATTCAAGAAAGACCTGTAGCTATAAATGGTGAAGTTGTTATCAGGCCAATGATGTATTTAGCTATGAGCTATGACCATAGACTTTTAGATGGTAAAGAGGCGGTAAGGTTCTTGGTTTCAATTAAGGAACAATTAGAGTCGCCCGAAAGATTATTATTAAATTTATAAATTAGAGGAATTTTATGTTTGATGTTGTTGTAATAGGTGGAGGTCCTGCAGGCTATGTGGCTGCCATAAGATCAGCTCAATTAGGCTTAAAGACAGCTTGTATTGAAGAATATGTTGATGATAAAAATAAACCAACATTTGGTGGAACTTGTTTAAACGTTGGTTGTATACCTTCAAAGGCCTTGCTTGATTCTTCTCATAGATATCAAGAGGCAACTAGTCATTTAAAAATTCATGGTATTGAAGTAGGTTCAGTTGAATTAGATATACCTGCAATGATGAAAAGAAAAGACGACATTGTAACAAAATTAACCGGTGGCATAAGTGGCCTTTTCGCTGCAAATAAAGTAACCCCAATAGCTGGTAGAGGCAAAGTTTTAGCAAATAATAAAGTAGAAGTTATAGGACCTGAAGGCACAAAAGAAGAAATTGAATCAAAAAATATTATTATTGCAACTGGTTCCTCACCAATTGAAATTGGCTCAGCAGTTTTTAATAATACAAATATTTTAGATAGTACTGGAGCTCTTGAAATTGATAAAGTGCCTGAAACTTTAGGTGTAATTGGTGCTGGTGTAATAGGCTTGGAATTAGGAAGTGTTTGGGCAAGATTAGGCTCAAAGGTTACTATTATCGAAGCCATGGATGACTTTCTTTTTATGGCTGATAAAGAGATAGCTAAGGAAACTTTAAAAGATTTTAAAAAGCAAGGCTTAGATATTAGACTAGGATGCAAACTAACCTCATCAAAAAGTTTAAAAAATTCTGTAAAAATCACATACGAAAATAATGGTTCTCCTGAAAATATGGAGTTTGAGAAATTAATTGTAGCTGTTGGAAGAAAGCCTAATACAAAAGATATTTTTACTAATGATTTAGGAATAGATCTTGATGAAAAAGGTTTTATTTCTGTTAATCAAAACTGTCAAACAAGCATAGAGAATATATGGGCTATAGGCGATATAGTTAGAGGCCCAATGCTAGCTCACAAAGGAAGTGAGGAAGGTATTATGGTTGCTGAGAGAATAGCGGGTAAGCACGCTGAAATGAATTATGAATTAGTGCCTTCTGTAATTTATACGCACCCTGAAATAGCCTGGGTTGGTAAGAATGAAGAGGAGCTTAAAAACGATAACATTGAATACAAGGTTGGTAAATTTCCATTTGCTGCAAGTGGAAGAGCTTTAGCTGTTGATCAATCAGTTGGTTTTGTGAAACTTTTAACAGATGCAAAAACCGATACAATTTTAGGCGTTCATGTTTTTGGTCCATCTGCGGCAGAAATTGTTCAACAGGCTTTAATATCTATGGAATTTGGAGCTAGCTCAGAAGATTTAGGGTTAACAATTTTTAGTCATCCAACGGTTTCAGAGGCGCTTCATGAAGCTGCTTTATCGGTCAATAATCAAGCTATACATATAGGAAATAAAAAGTAAATGAATCTTCACGAATATCAAGGTAAAGCATTATTTGCAGAATATGGGCTGCCAGTATCAAACAGCAAAGTAATTTATGAAGCTGAAGATGCTCACAACGCTTGTAGAGATATAGGTGGATCAAAATGGGTTGTAAAAGTCCAAGTTCATGCAGGGGGCAGAGGAAAGGCTGGGGGAGTTGAGTTAATAAATTCTCCAGAAGATGCAGTTGCATTTGCTAGAAAATGGCTTGGTAAAAGATTAATAACTTATCAAACAGATGCAATTGGGCAGCTGGTAAATTCTATTCTTATAGAAGAATGCACCGACATAGCAGAAGAGTTATATTTAAGTGCTGTTATTGATAGAGATACTCAGAGAGTTGTATTTATCGGCTCCTCTGAGGGTGGAGTAAATATTGAGGAAGTTGCTAAAAATACTCCAGAAAAAATTATCTATGAAGCCATAGATCCACTATGTGGAGCACAAGGTTTTCAAGCAAGAAAAATTGCTAAAGTTTTAAAGCTTAATAATGAGCAAACAAAACAGTTTACTCCAATGCTAAAGAATTTAATGAAGTTATTTATTGAAAAAGATCTTAGCTTGTTAGAGATTAATCCTCTTGTCATTACTAGTGGTGGATTGCTTCATTGCCTAGATGCAAAAATAAATATAGATTCAAATGCAATTTACAGACAGCCTGAAATTGCTGAAATGTATGATTCATCTCAAGAAGATCCAAGAGAGTCTGAAGCTGCAAAGAATGATTTGAGTTATGTTTCATTAGATGGAAATATTGGATGCATGGTTAATGGAGCTGGTTTAGCAATGGGAACTATGGATACTATTAAATATTTTGGTGGTAATCCTGCAAACTTTCTTGATGTTGGAGGAACTGCAACCCAGGACAGAGTATCAAGAGCATTTAAAATTATATTGGATGATCCAGAAGTAAAAGTTGTGCTTGTTAATATTTTTGGAGGAATAGTAAGATGCGATCTTATTGCAGAAGGGGTATTGGCAGCAATAGAAGAGGTTGGTGTTAAGATTCCTGTGGTGGTAAGACTTGAAGGTAATAATGCTGATTTAGGATCAGAGATCTTGTCAAAAGCAAATATTAAAATTGAAAGTATTAATAATTTAGGTGATGCAGCTAAAAAAGCAGTGGAGCTAGCACAATGAGTATTTTAGTTAATAAAGATACGAGAGTTATTGTTCAAGGATTTACTGGTTCTCAGGCTACTCTTCACTCAGAACAATCTATCGAGTATGGAACAAATATAGTTGGTGGGATAACACCAGGTAAAGGTGGACAAACTCATTTAAATAGACCTGTATTTGACACTATGGCAGAAGCCGTTTGTGCTGTTCAGCCAAACGCATCATTAATTTTTGTTCCCGCACCATTTTGTAAAGACTCAATTCTTGAAGCTGCTGAGTCAGGTATTGAATTAATAGTATGTATTACTGAAGGTGTTCCAACTTTAGACATGCTAGATGTAAAAAAGAGAGTTGATGAGCTCGGCTTAAGATTAATTGGACCAAACTGCCCAGGTTTAATAACACCTGGAGAAGCAAAGCTTGGTATTATGCCTGCAAGCATACATATGCCTGGCTCTATAGGTATTATCTCAAGATCAGGCACTCTTACTTATGAAGCTGTTAAACAGACAACTGATTTAGGTTTTGGTCAAAGCAGTTGTGTTGGAATAGGAGGCGACCCAATTCCAGGATCATCTTTTATTGATATTCTTAAGTTATTTGAAGAGGATGACCAAACAGAAGCCATTGTAATGGTTGGAGAAATTGGGGGTTATGCTGAGGAAGAGGCTGCAGAATATATAAAAAATTATGTCTCCAAACCAGTTATTTCATATATAGCTGGCCAGACAGCACCAGTTGGAAAAAGAATGGGTCATGCAGGCGCTATTATTGCTGGCGGAAAAGGAACTGCGGCAGATAAGATTGCTAAACTCAAAGAATGTGGCGTTCATATCGCTGATAACTTAGTTGAAATTGGTGCCAAAGTAAGAGAAGTTCTTTAAATATATGCTCTTAAGGTTTTTCTTGTCATCCACCTTAATCTTAAAATAGATAGGAATGAGAATATACTCAAACCTATAATCATCCCTATCCACATGCCTGAGGCTCCATAAGGAACGCCAAAGCCCACATTAGTTAGATAGTAACCAACAGGTAAAGCAAAAATCCAATAAGATATAAATAATAATATCATTGGTACAAAGGTATCTTTATAACCTCTTAAACTTCCAAGAGCTCCCATTTGAATTCCATCAGGCAGCTGAAAAAATGCTGCAAATATAAGTAAGCTAACAGTAAGATTAAAAACTATAAGATCGGTAGTATAAATGCCGACAATAAATTCTCTAAAAAGCAAAATTACAGCAATATTTATTAAAGCTGCAATTATGCATAAATATATCGTTGAATGAGATGCAGTTTTTGCTTGGACAGGATTTTTTTCTCCAATTAAATTTCCAACTCTTGTTGCAGCTGCTAGTCCTATAGAAAGAGGAATCATGAAAAATAAACTTGCTATATTTATAGCAATATAATGACTTGCAACAATAGACTCACCCAAAACTGCAAGAATTATACCTGCTCCTGAAAACATACTGAGTTCAATAAATATTCCTAATCCAATTGGAACACCAAGTTTTACAGCTTCTTTTGTAGTGCTTGAGGATGGCCAAGAAAACTTAGAAAAAGGTTGGGTTTTCCTATAATTTTTATTTATTGCAATATACAAAAACATTGCTACCATCATGATAAATGAAACAATGGTTGTAGCAATACCGCATCCAACACCCCCAAGTTTTGGAGCACCAAACCAACCGTAGACAAACATTAAATCTAATGGAATATTTAAAATCATTCCAAAGAAAGCTATTACAAAAACTGGAACTGTAAGCTTCATACCTTCGCTATAGCATCTTAGGCAGGTAAAAATTGTTAGAAAGGTAAATCCTAAAGCTATTGCTTGCAAATATTTTATTGAGATATCTGTAATACTTTTATCTATAGGAAGATTGTTTAAAATAAATCCCATATTCATAAATAAAACAGCTATTAAAATACCTAAAAAAAGGGCTATCCATAATATTTCTCTTAACTTTTGGCCAATCTGCTCAAATCTTTTTGCTCCATAAAGCTGCGCAACAATTGGCGTAACAGCAAAAATAATACCAGAGATAAACATAAAAATTGTCATAGATATTGAATTGCCAACCCCTAGTCCAGCTAAATCAGCTGGACTTGCTCTTCCAGCAATGATGGTATCTGTTGTTCCCATGAGCATGAAAGATAGTTGAGATCCAAATATTGGTACCCCTATCTTAATGAGTTGCTTAAACTCTATAATGTACTTGTTAATCAATGCCACTTTTAGAAATAATTTTTGGCTACTTTATCATATTAAAATAATTTAAAAGGAGATTAATATCAGAAAAGATAATAGACCATATTGGTTAAAAAAAATAACTATAAGAGTTACAAAAATATATGTAAGACATTTTGTAAAACCTCAGTTTAAGCATCTTGGCAAAGGAGGGACATATTTTAAACCTAGATATATTAAAGTTTTTGGAGGTAATGTTTCTATTGATGATTATCCAACTTTAATAGGATCAAGCGATGCGAATATTCAGTTTACTTCATGGGATATTGGCGACCATAAAGGTGAAATTAAAATTGGTAAATATTGCCTCATAACACCTGGTGTAAGAATAATGTCAGCAGAAAGTATAATTATGGGAGATGCTTGTATGATCGCTCATGGAGCATATATCTCTGATGCAGATTG
>Ga0136656_1000010_pt1 | contig 51573 bp, 70 predicted proteins | sample CPBDNA_9_FD_94862 | JGI IMG/M metagenome (GOLD analysis project Ga0136656, IMG submission 94862) | Freshwater to marine salinity gradient microbial communities from Chesapeake Bay, USA - CPBay_Sum_15_0.8_DNA (version 2) | ecosystem: Environmental > Aquatic > Marine > Coastal | place: USA...
ACTATACCGTCGTTTCCAAAAACTATTTCTACATAAAGGATAAAATATGTCAACAAATTTACCACAAAAAGATAAAAGCAATAACACAAAAGAGTTTTTTGACGTATACAATACACCTAGAGCCGAGACTGCAATTTCTAGTACTGAACATGATGCAGTTAGAGGCTTCTTTATGAGAAAGACTAACGATAATAAAGAAGTTTCTGCAGGTTTAACAGATACAGTTATGCAGTTAGCAACGTTACACGGTATTCCAGCAATGAATTTAATTGAAGACTTTGAGGATTATGCAATAACAGAAGTACAACAAGCGTTAGTATCGTTAATGAATCAACAAAGATCAAATACAAGTATTTTAGGTTATAATAGAAATAAGAAACCGAGCACATATACTGCTCGTAATATATTAGTATAATTATGTCATGGCAAAATATGCTCGAGGAAAATACGTTATTAAAAATCCCAGCAAGTATTCAGGAAATAAAAGTCCTACATACAGAAGCAGTTGGGAATGGGCCTTTATGCAATTTTGCGACAATCATCCTGGCGTAGTACAGTGGGCCAGTGAAGCAGTAAAAATTCCTTACAAAAATCCGCTAACTAATAGAAACACAATTTATGTTCCAGACTTTTTAGTTGTTTACCAAGATAAAAGCGGAAGTAAACACGCAGAAGTTATTGAAGTAAAACCAAAAAAAGAAACTGATATACAAAGTGCTGGAAGAAATCCCATTACACAGGCTAAGGTAATAAACAATTTAGCAAAATGGGAGGCGGCAAGAGCGTGGTGTAAACAAAACAATTTACGTTTTAGAATTGTTACAGAAGAAGATATTTTCCACCGTCCGCAAAAAAGATAAATAATTATAGTAGCATATAATTTAATGGAAAAAGCATGACTAAAAAACTTGAAGAATTATTAGATATGGCACCGGCTAAAGAAGTGTTAGAGGAAAATACAGAAGTTATCCCTAATCCTGAACAGCAAGATAAACCTACACATACAGCAGAAGATATTCAACGAGCATTAGCAAAAGCAGATAAAATTGACGAAGCACTGCCAATGGTCAAAAATTTGGAATTAAATGATGCTGAGATGGACGAAATTGCTCAAACGGCAAAAGACACATTCCAAGATTTAATGGATTTAGGTATGAACGTAGAAGCCAGATATGCAGGAGAGATATTTAATACAGCGGCACGTTTATTAGATACGGCTCTAAATGCTAAAGGCGGAAAAATTGATCGTAAATTAAAAATGATTCAGTTACAACTGCAAAAAGCACGTTTAGACCAAGTACAACAACGTCATGATAAAGAAGCAGGTATACAAGACGACGGCGAAGCAGTGATTTTAGACCGTAACGCATTACTCGAAAAACTGCTATCAAAGGATAAATAATATATTATAATATAGAAGGCTTAAAACATATGAAAACGTTTAAACAATATTTAATGGAAAACCAAAAAGAATACAAATTTCGTATTAAGTACGCCGGTACTTTAACAGATGCCCAAGTTACTAGACTTGAAATGGCAGTAGGAAAATATAATTTAAAAGATGTTAGTAAGCCTAAAGTAACACCTATTCAAGAACACCCAATGGATTTCCAAACACTAAAGAATTCAGAAGTTAGTATTATAGATTTAACAGTAACATATCCTACAACAGTTGATATGTTAAGAAACGAACTAACAGAATATGCAGGTATTCCAGGATCACATTTAATTGTAATCAATCCTAATAATCCACAAGAAATTGCTAGAGAAAAGAATTTAGAAGAAGAAAATAAAGATTACGAAACTAAATTAACAGATTCAGAATATAAAGATGCTGAAGAATATGAAGTGCAATTTGGCGACAAGTATAACGAAAACTTATTAAAAGATTTAGCAAAAAATAAAGAAACACCTGAAGTTTCTTTAGCAAAAGCCTACCAAGAAGAAGTAGCAAAAGAAACTAAGAAGAAAAAGTAAGGTGACTGTAATGAGAGATATTTTAGACGCATTAGAAAGTATTCATACAAATAAGAAAAAGCCGATGGATATTAAAAAAGAAATGAATAAAAAGCCAGCGGTAATGAAAGCACTATCTCTCGAAGATACTGAAGAATTAGAAGAAGGCGTAAATGATGTAGATAAAATTCTTCAACTTACAAATGAACTTTACAATGAACTAGTTGATTTCCAAAATGAAGAAACTGATGAGAACGTAGAAGATCTTATTGGACACCTAGCAGAATTTAAGGCTAAACTTGAAGGTGATACAGGATCATTTTCAGAGCCGGCTATGCCAGGCGAATATGAAAGCAAAGAATCAGTTGAAGAAGGTCAGTATGACGGCAAGAGTCGTGAAGAATTGCTAAAAATGAAAGCAGACGCTGAAGCAGATATTAAGAATATGCAATCCAGCGGTGACGGTCCACAAGAAAAATTTTACGATGAAACACAGATGATGATGGCACAACAACACCTAGATGCCATTAATGATGCACTTGAATCATTAAAAGAAGAACAAGTCGAAGAAGATTGTTCTTGTGAAACAGAATTAACAAACAGCGAGGAACAAACAATGGAAACAAACCAAAAAGACACAGTTGAAGTTGCTGTAGAAGATTTGGCGAGAGTATTAGAACTCGCTGGATTAGGCAAAGAAATTGTAAAAGCAGAAGCAGAAGCAGAAGCAGAGGCAACTACAGAGGCACCTAACGAAGTTGAACTTGACGAGTATAGTAACTCTCCAGACGAAGATTACTTCGATGCAGACACACAACTAAACAAATTGTCAGGCGGCTTAAATGGTCCTAAGGCTCAACATAAAAAAGAATATCCAGGCGATAATCCTTTGGCAGTAGAACTAGAACAAAAACTAGCAAAAATACTTGCTGATATGTAATGGCTGATAAGGCATTCAAACAAGAATTAGAAGAATTAAAAAAATTAGCGGGGGTTGGTTCTTATGGGCTAACCCCTTACTTACCTACGTCAGAAAATATTGGCACTATTGCTAATAAATTATCTAAAGTACAAAAAGAAAGAAATATACAACCAGGAACAGAAGCCTGGTTTAGACTTTGGTTTAGTAAACCGTGGTTAACAGGTGAAAAACCTTACGACGAATAATTGTATTTGTAATCTTCTGTTACACCAATATACTCTAGCCACTTAGGGTGTTTAATTGTAAATGGCATCTTACGTCTAAGATTAGAAAGATTGTAATAGTCGGGCTTATAAGGCTTGTTTAACGGTTTAATATTGGTCTTATTACCTTTTTTGATGTTGCAGTCTATACAAGCAGTAGTACAGTTTTCCCAACTAGTTCTACCTCCTTTACTTAAAGGAAGAATATGATCTATTGTTAAGTCTTTAGGACTAAATGTATCAGCACAATATTGGCATTGATACATATCACGCAGATACATATTTGCTCTAGTGAATCGTAAATTTTTCTTAATTGGAAAATAGTCGTTAAGAACTACAACAGCGGGTACATTGAATTCCATACTTGGACTATGTACTAGCCATTGTTCATATTCTTCAACTACTTTTACCCTATTTAAGTAATATAATTTAATAGCAGATTGCCAAGAAATTACACTTAAAGGCAGTAAACTCAAGGGTTGGTAGTTACCATTTAGAACCAAACAGTCAGACATTACTATTATTTAACCGATAAATAAGTTTATATATACATATATAATATAGCATAAGAGAAAACAATGAGCAAGAGTTTAGACGGAGTTTTAATAAAAAAACCGCACCAAAAACAATCTTGGACCGAAGAGCAACTAATAGATTTTAAAGAGTGTGCAGATCCTGTAACTGGTCCTCACCATTTCATGTCTAAATTTTTTCACATTCAACACCCTGTTGAAGGTAAAATGTTATATCAGCCATACAAGTATCAAAAAACATTAGTTGAAAGTTACCACACTTATAGATTTAGTATTAACTTATTAAGTAGACAAATGGGTAAAACAACTACTGCGGCTGGTTATCTATTATGGTATGCTATGTTTGTTCCTGACAGTACAATATTAATTGCGGCACACAAATATAGTGGTGCTCAAGAAATTATGCAAAAAATTAGATACGCATATGAACTTATGCCCGATCATATTAGAGCAGGTGTTACAAGTTATAACAAAGGTAGTATTGAATTTGAAAACGGAAGTAGAATAGTAGCACAAGCAACTACAGAAAATACAGGACGTGGTATGAGTATTACGTTACTTTATGCTGACGAGTTTGCTTTTGTGCGACCTACCATTGCTAGAGAATTTTGGACTAGTATTTCACCAACACTAGCAACAGGTGGTAAAGCAATTATTACTAGCACACCAAACAGTGATGAAGATCAATTTTGGTTACTATGGACTGAAGCAAATAAAACCATAGATGATTATGGAAATCCTTTAAAAGGTGGAGTAGGTCAAAATGGCTTTCATGGATTTAAAGCATTGTGGCAAGAACATCCTGACAGAGATCAAAAATGGGCAGAAGATGAATTAGGTCGTATTGGGGAAGAACGTTTTAAACGTGAAATGGATTGTGAACCAATTATATTTGATGAAACGTTAATTAATGCTATTCGATTAGCAGAGATGGAAAGTAAAGACCCTATTGACAGACAAGGGCAAGTGCGATGGTTTAAAAAACCTACAAAAGGAAATATATATTTAATAAGTTTAGATCCTAGTTTAGGAACCGGTGGCGATAATGCGGCTATACAAGTTATTGAAATGCCATCGTTAGAACAAGTTGCAGAATTTATGCATAACAAAACTCCTATTGCGGCCCAAATAAAAATTTTAAAAGAAATTGGTGAATATATAGTGCAGTGTATTCAAGAGCCTAATAACATTTATTATAGTGTAGAGAATAATACATTAGGCGAAGCGGCACTTGTAACTATTCAAGATATAGGTGAAGAAAACATACCTGGGTATTTTTTAAGTGAACCTAAAGCACACGGAAACGCAAAAAGATTTAGAAAAGGTTTTAATACAACTCATAAAAGTAAAATTAGTGCCTGTGCAAAACTAAAAGCATTAATTGAAAGTAAAAGATTAAAAATTAATAGTAGGAACTTAATATCAGAACTTAAAGCATTTGTGGCAGTGGGCAGTAGTTACCAAGCCAGACCGGGCGAAACAGACGATTTAGTGATGTCTTTAGTACTAGCCGTAAGAATGAGTATGATTTTAAAGAGATATGACGCAGGAATTGACGAATTATTGAAGGATGACCTGGATGAAATCGTCGAACCTATGCCTACATTAATGTTATAAAAAGGTAAATAGTAATATGCAAATACAAGATAAAGTAGCACAAGATTTACATGGCATTTTAGCCAAAAAATTTGAAAGTCTGACTATAGCGGATCAGTCTGCTCTTAGCACGGTTGAACCTGCAAAAGGCAGAATTTTTACACTTGAGTATGGTTCTGCTGGTAAAAGTTATGGCAGTGTAACAGTTAATATTGTAGATCCAGACGCATTAGTTGTTTATTACAATACAAACATTAGTGAAGATATGCGTTATGATGCTAAAAAAGACTGGTATAGTTTTTTAAAAGAATTAAGATTTTTTGCAAAAAGAAATTTAATGAGTTTTGATGTTCGTAATATTGGTAAAGATCAGTTAGATAAGCAAGATTACGCTTATATTAAAACTAACGATAATAGTTACGACAATTCAGAAGTACAAATGGAAAGTAAATTATCAGGCTCTGAAAAAACTTCTTATCAACAGTTTGGTGAAACACGTTTAATAATTAAACATAGTACACCTGTTGATGAAGAAAAACGTGGAGCAAGAACAAGAAATATTCATAACTTGTTTGTTGAAACAAACGGCGAAAGAACAAAACTTCCATTTAAAAGTTTAATTGCCGGTAGAGCATTAGCACAACATATGAATAATGGTGGTGCATTTGACGATGTTATCGGACAACATATACACGAATTAACTCAAGAAGCATATGATTTAAAAAAGTTTGTAAAAACTTTTAAACGTGCTGATAATTTTGCTGAACAAGAAGAAGCAAAAAAACTTATTGAACAAGCAAAAGACAGATACCAAGGTATTAGAGAAACTTTAAAAACTTTATCTGGACCTAAAGGTTATAAGAGTTATGTAGAACAATACCAACCAACTGAAGATAATATCGAACAAGCAGACTTGGACGAAATTAGAAGTAAGTTAATTCGTATTGAAAAAGATAATATAGTAGATACAGTACTGCCGAGTTTGGCTAGAGGGATAAACAAAATGAATGTACAAGAAGGAAATTATGTAGATATGGCAATGGCGTTAGCAAAAGACCCAAGTGCCAAAATCGAATTGCTTCCTAATCCAGAGGAAGACCAAGAAATTAAAGATTATATAGATCATATTAAGAAAAATGTTATTAATAGAAAAACATCTGAAAATCCATCAGATGGTATTGTATCAAAAATTATTCTTTCTATGTCTAAAAGAGCAAAAGATGATGCATTATCATTAGGACTTGGTGATTTAGATATGGATAATGCGGCACAAAAACAAGCGGCATATCAACTTGCTAGTAAATATTTAAAAGGCAATGTAGATATTGTTCCTGCTAAAGCACCTAAGAAATTAAAGGCAGAAGATGAACAATACGAAGAAATTATAAATAATTTATCTGAAGGTACATGGGCAATTCCAGATACAGCAGAATCAATTGAAGCATTAGAAAAAGCAATGGCTGAACCACTATCCCTCGGTGACGCTGGCGAGAATGCAACTGGTGTAATGTATGGAATTATTGGCGATGATGAATTGTTTGATGACCTAGGTGAAGCAGGTGACAAAGATCCAAACGGTGATGCAAGACCAATTATTGCAAACTGGATAAAAGAACATTTAGCAAACTATCAAGGTATGCCAGAAGAGTTAGTTAAAAAAGCACACGACATTGTTGCAAAATTTGAAGGCAAACCTGCTACAGAAGATACAGTAGATGAAGCAGAAGTAGAAGAAGATAATGCTTTTAATACAGCGGCGGCTAAAGCGGCAGTGGCAGGCGAAACACACTTTACATTTAATGGTAAAAAATATCCAGTTAAGATGAGTAAAGCAGATGCTGAAAAATTAATAGACGAAACACACCCAGGAACAGACGATGAAGAAGACATGGGTGCAGAAGAAATTGCTGATGTTATTAAATGGCGTATTACTGCTAACCCAGATACATTAGAAAAAATCTTAAAACATACAGATATGCAATCATTATTAAATGCTATTGAATCAGAAGCAGAATTTCATGCTCCTTGGCCCGCAAGTGAAGGCCTAGGATCTAGTGATGTTAGTGCAATGGTTCAAGGTGTTATGAAATCTTTAGGTATTAAAGAAGCACACACTGAAGAAACAGTAAATGAAATAAAAGCATCTTGCGGTTGTAAGTCTGCTTGTCCACATTGTCACGGTGAGCATCCTATGAGTAAAATAGGTGAAGAATGTGAATGCTGTGGTAATGAAATTAAAAAACCAGCAATAGAAAATAAAGAAGCAAGTACAGAACAAGTAGTTGACGAAGCAAGTACAGAACAAGTAGTTGACGAAGCAAGTACAGAAGAAAGTACAGAACAGTCTGTTGCTAAACACCAAATTGATGAAATTTTATATCTAGCAGGCTTAAAATAATAAGCCTGCCGGATAGGTTGTATAAATAATTGTACACCCACATTTAAAGAAATTCCAACATGAAAATGAAAGAGGTAAATCATGGAAGGATTGCAATTAATGTACAGGCTATCGCCTTGTACAAAAACAATCACTTTATCTAACATAGGACTTCACAATGTTTGAGTCATATGTTATTGTATTATTACTAGGAGTTGTCTACGGATTCTTTGTAGGACTAATTCCAGTTGCTGGAGCAACAACAGGACTAATTGCAGTTTATAGTTTTGTTGGTATGTTCTATGATCCTTATATGTTAGTTGTGTTTACAACCGCAGTAGTTGTAACATCTAGTATAGGAGATAGTTTCTGCGGAGTAGTAATGAATGTTCCAGGTGCTGGAGGTGCCGCGGCTACTATGATTGACGGCTTCCCAATGAGTCGTAGAGGTGAATCTGCTAGAGCCTTATCGGCGGCTATTAGTACAAGTTGGGTAAACGGACTTATTTGGGGATTATTAGTATTTTTATTCCTTCCATATTATTCACAAATAGTTTTATACTTTGGTAGTATAGAAATGTTTGCATTCTTAATATTTGCAATGACGTGTGTAATCTTTATATCAAGCAAGTATTGGGTAAGAGGTATTTTTGCACTAATAGGTGGTATACTTTTAGGACACGTTGGTATGGATCCTGAAACAGCAGAAACAAGATGGATTAGTGTAATACCAAGTTTTGAAGATGGCTTCCAATGGTTAGATTGGGAATATTTAGGTGATGGTGTTCAAATGATTCCTGTTATGGCAGGAGTACTTGCATTTCCTGAATTATTATCTGCATATCGTCTGAAAGCAGAAAAGATTAGACTTACAAATGGAGTAATTGTAAGTCAACTTTGGCAAGGTGTCAAAGACAGTTGGAAGTACAAATGGGATGGTATGCGTGGAGGATTCATTGGAGGTTTTATAGGATTAATACCTGGCATTGGTGGTAATATAGCAGATTGGTTTGCTTATTCACAAACAGTTGCAGTTGCTAATAAAGACAGAGACAACGGTGTAGCAATTGGACAAGGACACGTTAGAGGAGTAATTGGTTGCGAAGGAGCCAATAATGCTCAAAAGGCAACTAGTTATGTGCCAACTATTTTGTTTGGTATTCCAGGTGCACCATTCGAAGTTATTATAATGGGTTTATTAATGTACGTTGGTTTAGAACTTGGTACGCCAAGTGTGTTAATGGACGAACGTTTCTTTGATGCACTGTTAAGTTCATATTTGTGGAGTTTATTGATTATTCTTCCTATTGCTTATGGGTTTATCAAGTATGCAGTTTACATTACTAATATTCCATTTAAATGGTATTTTTGGCCAATCATGGCATCGCTTGTTTGGTCTTGTACACAGTATACAGGTTTGTTAGACGATTATATTATGTTTGGCTTATGTTGTATTGCTGGTGTATTTTTAAAGTATTTCAAATTCTCAAGAGTTAGTTTCCTTATAGGATTTATTCTAAGCGAGAGAATTGAAAAGAGTTGGGTACAATTTAACACTTATGGTTATGGGTGGGAAGATATGTTACTCTCTCCAGTTCCTGCAACATTTATTGCTTTGGCGGTAATTGCGGCTATATGGGGACTGTTTTTTAACAAAGCCAAAATTGACTTTGTTTAATTTCATCAAAAACTAAATGATAAAACGAATAGGAGAAGATAAGATGAAAAAACTAATATTAGGTGTTGTAGCATCATTGTTTTTTGTCACACAGGCATTAGCAGACTACACATTTATTGTTCCGCAGAAACCTGGATCGGGTACATCTGTGTGGACTTCAATTGTAGCCAAGGAACTCGAAAAGCATTTGGGTGAGCGTATTAAAATTATGCACATTCCAGGCGCTAACGATATTCCTGGTTTTAACAAGTTTCATAACGAACTTCAAAAAGATGATAAAGTTGTAATGGTATCACACGGTGGTAACGGTGTGTCATATCTAGTTGACGACGTTGACTATAACTATTATGAATATGATCCAATTGGAATGATGAACTTAACGATCATTAACGGTCACCGTAATGAAATCAATCCATATGATGATAAAATCATTTTTTCAGCAGGTTCAGGAATGAATCCGGATATGATGGCACATATTTTACTTAAAGGTGGACCAGGCTTAACAATGGATAAAGCCAAAGAAATCTTTAAAAACGATTATGTGTTTGTTAAAGGATTATCAGGTGGTGAGCGTAGATTAGGTTACCAAAGAGGTGAACTTAACGTAACACGTGAATCAACTGCGGCTTACAACAAGTACTACACAGGTAAAGATTATTCAACAATGTGGTTTTCACAAGGTGTTTATAATTTAAAAACAGGTGAAGTAGACAAAGATCCAAATTGGCCTAATAAATCAATCCATGAAGTGTTTGAAGCAAAGTGGGGCGAAAAACCATCAGGTGAATTTTGGGACGCATTTGTTTTAGTCCGTAACTTCCGTGACGTTATGCAAAAAGCATTATGGACAAAAGCAAACAATCCAAATACTCCAAAGTTAGTTGCGGCTTTCAAAGCAATGGCGGCTGACCCAGAGTCAATGGAAAAAATCTATGAGAAGACTGGTAAGTATGACTGGATTATTGGTGACGATATGAAAGCGGCACTTACACAATTACGTGGACAAATTACTAGAGATACATATGCTAACCTAGTAGACTTTTTACAGTTTACTGGTAAGCCTGCAATCTTCAAAGAAGATGTTATTGCAAAGTAATACTATAAATATTAATGAGCAGGGGATTTTCCCCTGCCCATTTTAAGGAGTAAACATTGGAAAGTAATTGGGATAAATTAAAACCTCGAACTAACTATCATTTTGATGCATTCAAAAATGATCCAGCATATGACGGTATGAAATATGTTGGTCGTTTTGTTGGTGATTGGAAAGATGAATTGCAACAAACTATTAATAATAGTAAAGAGATTACATGGAGAAATCGTAATCCTATCGATGGTACAAGTAAAGAAATTGATGCAGAAGAATATGATTTAAAACGCAGTGGAGCAAGTCCAGATTTAATTCTTACAAATTTAGAATACGAATTACTTCCAGTATTTCAAAAAATGACAGATGCTTTACATTTGTTACCAGGAGACAAGAAAACAGTACAAAGTAGAGTACACGTTCAGTTTCCAGGACAGGTTTGGAATATACATATTGACAAATTAGAAAAGTGGCAAAAAGAAGACCCACACAAAGTATATCGTTTTATGGTTATGTTAAACGATTACGAACCAGGACATTTTATACAGTATGGTAATTTTGTACATACTGGATATCGTGCAGGAGAAATTTACAGTTTTGATTGGTACAATGTTCCTCATTGTACAGCCAACGCAGGACATGGTCCACGTTGCACATTATTAGTAACAGGTGTTGCTACAGAAGAAACACACAAATTATTTTCAAAATACGACAACAAGATTGAAGTATGAAAAACTTAATAATAGCCGCAGGCCCGCAGGGCAGTGGCAATCATCTATATGCAAAATTATTTGGTAGCAATCCAAAAGTTTTTGCTTGGGAAAATTTACAAGACAAATATTGGGAAGGGCATGATATGGAACCCTTTGCTGATTGTTGGGAAAATCCTAAACTACTTTTAGATTTTGATATTTCAGAATACGATTACTATTATACAAGTATGGGTTGTCCATATGTTTTTGATGGTGAAACTCGTATACCCAATTTTGCAGAATTTCACAAATATGCCACGCAAAAGTTTGATAATATTTCATACATGATAATTGGCAGAGATAGAAATATACTAGAACATCAACAAAATCGTGTAAGAGGCAGACATACTACACCTCAATTTTTAGAACAACTTAATTTCTTTTTAGATAAGAATCACGTATTTGTAAGTCAAGAACTTATATATTTGTATGGACAAAAGTACATAAACAGTATAGAGAAGCAGTTACAAATACCAGTAAATACAAATACAAGCAAGATAAATGAAATACTTGCTGAAGATAAAAATAAAAAATATATGAGTTACATTGAATACTCAGAACTTGATGATTTGATTAAATTAGCAAGTAGTAAAAGAGGAGCAATATGATTCGTTGGTTCGATTATATAGCAATCTACTTCTTTACAACTTTTATATTGAACGGTATAATTACAGTGTTCTATGGAACTTATCCGCATAATTTATGGGGAATTTTTACTGTATGGGGTTGGTATTGGCTCTTTTGCAATATATACTGCCCACTCAGATGGGACCAGGAAAATAAAAGATAATTTTCTGGTTGACAAACAGATTCTTTTCAGTTATATTAACACTAACAACGCACAACCTAGAAAGTAATTGCTTCTAGGACCTGGTGGCAGAATAATCCTTCGGCAGAGGGATAATGCACACTAAATTCTTTTAGGCGCCCGAGTGGGTAGGTTTAGAAGGAGGTGGTTGGAAGTAGGTTTCACGTCTAAACCTTGCAACATTATAGATGTGATCTGCTATCCGAAAGTTGGGGGTGAGTTCACAGCAAGGCCCTCCCAGGAGTGTGTTGACATTTCATAAAAAGTGGTTGACATTCGCATATTAAAGATGTTACATTAATAAGGCTTACAAAGTTATTGATTCAGAAATGAGCAAATCGTTTAATACATGGATAAATAATAATGTTAGCAATGAAATGAGTAATTGCTATCTTGGCAATTTAAACAACTAAACTAGGCAATAAAGAGAGGCATATATTATGGCAACATTGGCTGAAATCCGTGCTAAGTTACAAGCACAAGACACCCGCACAACTGGCGGTAGCGGCGGCGACAACGCAATTTATCCACATTGGAACATCTCAGAAGGTAGCACTGCTACACTTAGATTCCTTCCTGACTCAAATAAAAATAATACATTTTTCTGGGCTGAACGAGCAATGATTCGTTTACCATTTAATGGTATTAAAGGACAGGTTGATAGTAAACCTATTACTGTTCAAGTACCGTGTATGGAAATGTGGGAACCTGTAGGATCTTGTCCTATTCTTTCTGAAGTACGTCCATGGTTCAAAGACTCAAGTCTTGAAGATATGGGTCGTAAGTATTGGAAGAAAAAGTCTTACGTTTTCCAGGGATTTGTTCGTGAAAATCCACTAGATGAAGAATCTCCAGAAAATCCTATTCGTAGGTTTATTATGGGACCACAACTGTTTAACATTATTAAAGCAAGTTTGATGGATCCAGATATGGAAGAACTACCAACAGATTATTCTAAAGGTATCGACTTCCGTGTTGTAAAAACTTCTAAAGGTGGATATGCTGACTATTCAACTTCTAATTGGGCAAGACGTGAGTCTGCACTAACAGAAGCAGAACAAAAGGCAGTAGAACAATATGGTCTATATGACTTAAATGATTTCCTTCCTAAGAAACCAAGTGAAGCCGAACTAGGCATTATCAAACAAATGTTTGAAGATAGTGTTGATGGTAAGGCTTATGACGCCGAAAAATTTGGACAGTATTTCCGTCCATCTGGCGTACAATTACCTGATACAGGTAATGCTAAAACAGTAGAGCCTGCAACGGCACCTGCTGAAACTAATCAGACATCTGCTCCAACAGAAACTGCAACAGTAGAAACTGCTAATACTACTGACGCAGTAGCAGAGACTCCTGTTGAAACACCAGCAAATGGTGGTGGACAACGTGCTGAAGATATTTTAGCAATGATTCGTTCAAGACAGAAGTAAAAAATAAGGGAGACGGCTCCGGTCGTCTCCCAATTTAACGGAGATATGATATATGGCAAAACCATTTGATGTAAGTAAATTTCGTAAAGATATTACGAAAAGTATTGATGGTTTAAGCATTGGTTTCAATGATCCAACAGATTGGATTAGCACAGGAAGTTATGCATTAAACTATTTGGTAAGTGGAGATTTTCAAAAAGGTATTCCACTAGGAAAAGTAACTGTATTCGCCGGTGAGTCGGGTGCAGGTAAAAGTTATTTTGTAAGTGGTAACATTGTAAAACACGCACAAGAGCAAGGTATTTTTGTTGTACTAATTGACAGTGAAAATGCACTTGATGAAACGTGGTTACAAGCACTTGGCGTTGATACAAGTGAAAGTAAACTACTTAAATTAAGTATGAGTATGATCGATGACGTTGCTAAAACTATTAGTACGTTTATGAAAGATTATCGATCGATGGTAGAAGAAGAACGTCCTAAAGTATTATTTGTTATTGATAGTTTAGGTATGTTATTAACACCAACAGATGTTGACCAATTTGATAAGGGTGATATGAAAGGTGATATGGGCCGTAAGCCTAAGGCACTAACTGCACTTGTTAGAAATTGTGTTAATATGTTTGGTAGTCATAATGTAGGATTGGTTGCAACTAACCACACTTATGCATCGCAGGATATGTTTGATCCAGACGACAAAATATCTGGTGGACAAGGCTTTATCTATGCATCTTCGATTGTAGTTGGAATGAAAAAATTAAAACTAAAAGAAGATGAAGATGGTAATAAGATTAGCGAAGTACGTGGTATTAGAGCGGCTTGTAAAGTTATGAAAACACGATACAGTAAACCGTTTGAAGGTGTACAAGTTAAGATTCCTTATGAAACAGGAATGGATCCTTACAGTGGTCTTATTGATTTATTTGAAAAATCTAATCTACTTAAAAAATCAGGAAACAGACTTCAGTATATTGCTAAAGATGGAACAGAACACATTGAGTTTCGTAAAAATTGGACAGGTGAAAAATTACAAATTATTATGAATGATGTAAGTTCTGGAGTAGTTGAGATAAGTAGTGGCGAAACTGAAGAAGAAACTTCAGATAAGGAGTAACTATGGACGAAGATAATATTCCTGAAATTTGGAATACACTCAAAGAGTATATTCCAGCAAAAGATAGACAAACTGCGGCTGATCATTTAGTATCTATTCTTATTGACTTAGGCATTTCCGATGACGGACTTGCTAAGTTAGGAGATGAAGATAAACACGTGGGTCAGGCTGTTAGAGACGCTTTACCAGAAGAAGAACTAGTTGACGACGAAGACGTTTGGGATCAATAATGAGTTGGTACGGTAAAGTAACAAATAATCTATCCAATTTACCTGACTTTATTGCTTTCTATGATAATGAATTAGAAGAAGCAAAAAAAGACGTAGGTATATATGGTATTGTGGAAAAAAGTATCCGTGCTTTACCAGGAATAACTGAGCATCGCTTTAATCAATTACAAGAGATTGAAGCGGTGCTTAACTTTCTTAATATACAATTAAGAAAAATTAGACGTAAACATTTTCAAAAATATTTAGAAACTTATCAACGTGCTTTAACTAGTAGAGATGCAGAAAAATATGTTGACGGTGAAGACGAAGTTGTAGATTTTGAAACACTTATTAATGAAGTTGCATTACTTCGTAATCGCTGGTTAGGTATAATGAAAGGTTTAGATGCTAAACAATGGCAACTAGGTCATATTGTTAAACTTAGAACTGCGGGCATGGAAGATGTATCATTATAACATAGAACAAAACAAACAAGCATTAGAACTTGTTTCCGATTATAATAAATTTGTTAAAGAATATAATAATTATATTAAGTCTATTACAGATGAATCAGTAGAATCTGTAAAGTTTAAAAGAAAGAAATTTTTAGTAGATCAATTAGTAGATGATCTTAACAGAAGTCATAAAAAAGTTGATGCAGATGTGTTCAATCAAAAACTATTAAATACACAAATAAAACTAGATGAAATTAAAGTTGACTTTTTAAAAGGTATGTTAAACGATGGACTTCCTACTAAGTAATTCAGCAAATTCGAGACTGCACAGTCTTAATTTTTTAAATCAAATACATCAATATCCAGAAATGATGGAAAGTATTGCATCTGTGTTAGATGTAGGAGCAGGTACGGGCCACGATGCACATTGGTGGGCAATGGCAGACGACGGTGATGATAACAATCCCGTTTCTTTAGGTATTAAAGTAAAAGCATTTGATATTCACCCTAAATGGGAACCGGAATTCGAACATAAAAATATTACACATTTAGAAGGAGATTGGAACACTATTGAATTTGAAGAAAAGTTTGATGTTGTTTGGGCTCACAGTGTTTTACAAGAAGCAAAAGATCCTTTAAAGTTTTTACATAAAATGAATACGTTTACTAGCGACGGCGGCGTATTATGTTTAAGTGTACCAACAACAATTAACAATTTTTACGGTGAACCTGATTACAGAGTATATCCAAACGTTTCACAATCTATTACAATAGTTAATTTAATTCATATGTTAGCACTAAGTGGCTTTAATAGTCGAGAAGGATTTTTATACAAACAGCCTGGTACTAATATTATCAATGCATTTGTCTACAAAGATTCTAATGATGTGTTTGATTACACAGAAAAATCAATTTATGATCTTGTAGACTTCCTACCAAAAAGTTGTGAAGAACAACTTAATAAATTCGGATACATTACTAATAAAGGTTTATTAATTAAGTGGTTATCTGGAACTATCATAGACTATTCTAACATTTAAGTACTTTCTAATATAGATAAGTACTATATATGAAGAAACTTGTTTTAGTAACAGGCGGATTTGACCCTTTACACGATGGTCACATTTCTTATTTTATTGATGCTAAAAAATTAGGTGATAAACTTATTGTTGGTATCAATAGTGACGAGTGGCTTAAACATAAAAAAGGTAAAGAGTTTCAAAATTTAGAAATCCGAACAACTATTATTAAACATTTGGATATGGTATCCGAGTGTATTCATTTTGACGACTCTGATGGCACTTCTTGTGATGCTATCGAACTTCTCTTAAAAAAATATCCCGAAGACGAAATCATATTTGCTAACGGTGGAGATCGTAACGCAGATAACACACCCGAACATAAAAATTTTACAAATAAAGACAGAGTTTCTTTTGCTTATAATATAGGTGATGAAAAGAAATACGGGTCACGAGACTTCCTTGCTTCTTGGGTCAATAATAAAGAAGAGCGACCATGGGGGCATTACAAAGTACTTTATAGAGACGACGGTGTTAAAGTAAAAGAAATTGTTATTGATCCAGGCAAATCAATGTCTTATCAAAAACACAATAAACGTAATGAATTGTGGTTAGTTACAAAAGGTACAGTTTCTAATAATTATGAACACCCAAAAGATGATAGGCTAATAGCACAATCTATTATTGAAAAACATCAGTTCAAAAATATACAAGTGGGTGAATGGCATCAGTTAAATAACAATAGTGACGAAACGGTAAAATTGATAGAAATTCAGTACGGTGAAAAATGTACTGAAGAAGATATAGAAAGAAAAGATGGGTGATATTATTTTTAATATAATTTGGTATCCTTTATGTTTTATTCTACTACTAGGTGTGGTTTTATGGGCATGGATTTACACAAGTTATCTAAGTATTAAAAATATTATTATTAATTTAATTAATGACAAATAGTATTAGAACAAAACAGTGTAAACATGGTAAGTTTAGTTATTTTACAAATGATACTATTATTGGACAAAGTTTAGACTTATACGGCGAATACTGTGAACAAGAGTTTATGGTAATGGCCCATTTGGTTAATCCAACTGATTATATTTTAGATGTAGGTGCAAATATTGGATTACACACAGTATGGTTTGCCAAACACGCATTTCAAGGACACATTAGTTCTTTTGAACCTAACGAATTTAATAGACAGTTACTAGTTCAAAATTTAAGACAAAATCATTGTATGAATGTTGAACTATACACAAACGTTGTAGGTGATAGAACAGGATCTTGTTTTATAAGTTCTTATAGTCCAAACGTTCCGGGTAATTACGGAGAATGTAGTGTATTAGAAGATCGCAAAGGTGCATTTCACGCCGCTCAAATGGTTACAATAGACTCGCTTAAACCTGTAAAGTGTGACTTTATGAAAATAGATGTTGAGGGATATGAACCTCAAGTTTTAAGTGGTGCTATCGAAACAATTAAAAAATATCATCCTAGTATGCTAATAGAAGTAAACGATAGCAAAGAACATATTAATTATATTTGGGATACCTTAAATCCTTTAGGATATTTAATGTGGTGGTTACCGGTAAGAAACTATAATCCAGCAAATTATGCCGGAAATAAAACAAATATATTTTTAAATAGTGGTGTTATAAATTTAGTTGTAGCACACAAAACAAAAGCAAAACTAGAGTTTTTAGATTCCGCTCTAAATTCGGTAATCGACAGAAACGATAGTTATGCAAAAGTTCATCAGAGACTTCATAAACATTGACAATTTCTCTTTAATCGTATATAGTATGTATATACATTAAGGAGAAAAAAATGGTTAACAAGTATATAGTAAAGTATATTTTAGATGATGATCCCCGAAGTCAAGAAGCCATACTTTTAGCAGAAACTAAAGCAGAAGCAGAAAAGCAAATACTTGATGAGTTTACAGGTTTTGCAGATTATGTTAAAGTTGTTAGTGTTGATGCTGAAACTACCCTTAATAAATTCCGTAAAAACGCAGAAGATTTTTTTGTTTAACTGTAAACCCTTGATTTATAAGGCATAGTAAATACATAAAAAGGTTGACAGATGTATAGTCTATGTTATTATAAATTATAGTTAAGAAACAGGAGAAACATATGAATGATGCACTGAAACAAGCAGTTGAGCAAGTAGTTGAAACAATGAAACAAGACTACATTAACTGGTCAACTCAAAATGGTAAAAAACCTTTAAACGGATATCACCAAGAAGTTATTGATAATTGGAACATAGAAATCCAAGAAGGAAATAAGTATATTAAACTTGTTAAAAAAGACCACAAAAGTTCATTTGGTGGTGGTAGTGTTAATGGTTTCATTGTTAAAACACCAACAAAAGGTTTTGTAGAAGGCGATATGCTTAAGGCGGCTAGTTATAATATGCCAGCAACAAATTTTAAACGTGGTAACGTTTTTGAAGATGCCAACAATGCCAGTATTGCTCGTTGGACAGGAATTATGTAAATGGAAAAAGCAGAGTTTATTGCAAAAGCAAAACAATTTGCCCAAGAGGCACACGATGGACAAGTCCGTAAATATACGGGTTTACCTTATGTAACTCACACAGAAGAAGTAGCACAAATTGTAGATAATTATAACGGCAGTAAAGAAATGATCGCCGCCGCATTATTGCATGATACAGTAGAAGATACTTCGGTTACATTACAAGATATTGAAAAAGAATTCGGATCATCAACGGCTGATATGGTTAAATGGTTAACAGATACAAGCCGTCCTGAAGATGGAAATCGTGCAGTACGAAAAGAAATTGATCGTAATCGATTAAGTCAAGCACCAGCGGCAGTTCAGTTAATTAAAGCGGCTGATATGATTAGTAATGGTAAAGACATTAAAATAAACGATCCTAATTTTGCAAAAGTTTACATTGAAGAAATGAAGTTATTGTTAGCCGCAATGACTAAAATTCATTCAATGGATATATACAAAGAAGCAGAGGCGGTAGTAAATGTACAATGACACAGACCCATTAGATAAGGTTACTGTTACTTGCACTGATAACGATAAAGTCTTTGAAGGTCATATTTTAAGACAAGGAAAAGACACTATTAGAGTTGCTATTGAAGGAACACCTTTAAATTTCCAAAAGTATAATAATAAAGGTCTTTGGATAGCAAACTATCAAGGCATGGAATTCACCTTTCTATTGCAATGAAATTAGACTTACACGGAAAAACAATTCACGAGGCGTGGCAAACGTTTAAATCACATACTGAGATATGTAAGTTAAATGGCGTTCGTAAGTTTGTGGTTATAACAGGATATGGCAAAATATATGAAGAATTGCCTAGATGGACCGACAGTATTTCTTGCATTTCTGAAGTAAAATCCATGGCTCCTAACTATGGTTCTTACGAAATAGTGTTAAAAAAGAACAAAAAAGAACATATAGTAGAAATAGGTACAAAAAACCCAATAAAATCAAGGGTAAATTTATCTCCATTGTTGCAAAAATACGGCAAAAAAGGTTGACAGAATGCCGAATGATGCTATTATAAAATAGTAAGTTAAACAAAAGGAGATATAGAAAATGGCATATGTTAATAAAGAAGACGTTAAAGCAATTAGAAACGAACTTAAAAAGCAATTCCCAAACATCAAATTTAGTGTTACAAAAGATCATAGTTCAAGTGTACAGATTACACTAGTATCTGGAGACATTGACTTTTATGATGGATCTTTAGACACATTTGACAAATACAGCCAAACTATTAGACCTTTTACAGGTTCAACTCAAATTAATCAATATCATACACACTTTTATGGTATTCATAAAGACTTATTTGATAAGATTTATGAAATTGCCAAAACTGCACCAATTAACGGTGAAGGATATCATAAAGGAAAAGGTTGGTTTGATGAATCAGATTCAATGACTGATTATTTCCATACTGCTTACTACATTAACATTTCGGTAGGTAAATGGGATAAGAATTACGAAGTTGTTAAGCAAAAGGTAGCGGCATAACTATAAAGGTTGACAGATTAGCAATAGATGTTAATATAACAATATAAACGAAAACTAACGAATAGGAGAAATAATGAATAGTTACGTTTTAATTAAAGAAGGTTCATACAGGAACCAAACAATCAAAAACAAAGTCTTTCCGTTGGTAAAGAATGTACAAGACAGTAAAACAGGAATGTTTATTACTGTAGACGGTACTGAAGGCTTTGATAATCCAAAAATTAGGGTGAAAATAAAATCCCCTACCAGTGTTACTTTCGTAGATAGAAGTGAGTATGCTAGTCAAGTAGAAGCAAACACTCCTAAAGAAAGTTCAAAACTTACTGCTAAAGATGAAACAAGGATTGTAGAAATCGCTCAAAGGTTTGAGATCCTTGATGAGATGACCACTGCTCTTAAGAATGGTGATGTAAGAGCAATGATTGTTACAGGCCCTCCAGGGGTTGGTAAGTCCTACGGTGTTGAAACTACACTTGAAGAACAAAGTGGTTTTGATGACCTTGCCGGTAATAGAAAATTTGAATTTGTAAAAGGTGCTATGACAGCCTTAGGGTTGTATGCAAAACTTTATGAGTTTTCAAATAGTGGTAACGTTGTAGTGTTCGATGACTGTGACAGTGTACTACTTGATGACCTTGCACTTAACATTCTAAAGGCGGCACTTGATAGTGGTGCTAGACGTAGAATTTATTGGAACGCCGATTCTGCCAAATTAAGAGCAGAAGGTATTCCTAATAGTTTCGACTTTAGAGGTAGTGTGTGTTTTATCACTAACATTAAATTCGACCATGTTAAATCTAAGAAGTTAAAAGATCACTTAGATGCTTTGATGTCAAGATGTCACTACATTGATTTGACACTTGATACAGAAAGAGACAAGTATCTAAGGATTCAACAAATTGCTAGAAAAGGTGATTTGTTTGCTAATTACAAAAACTTCAATGATGAAGACAAGCAAGAAATCCTAGAGTTCATGTTCCAAAAAAGAAAGTTCTTAAGAGAAATGAGTTTGAGAATGGCTCTTAAGATTGCTGACTTGAAAAAACTAAATTCAAGTAATTGGAAAATGTTGGCAGAAAATACTTGTATGCGAAGAGCATAAACTAATTTAAATGGCCCTTCGGGGCCATTTCCCAACACAAGGAACAGAACAATGCATCAACCAGAAGACTTAGAATATTGCCTTAAGGTAGCAGTTGGAATTATTCAAAGTCCTATACCTCCAAAATTTACACATAAGCCAATTAGTTTGGCAAATTATGATGTTGGGTTTATTAATAATGCAGTTCGTAGTATTAATAAAGGAGACGGACTTAGTGATAAGCAACGTGAACTTACAGTTAAGTTAGTATCTAAATATACAAGGCAATTTAAAAAACTTGGTATTGATGTAACGACGATAATACAAAACCCTATTTTTTCTAGCCCATTAAGGCAAGTAGATAGGACTCGTTATATTGGTTTAGAAGAAGATACTATTGTAGTTAAATTTCCTTATAACAAAGATATGATTAGGGAATTCCAATCTATAGTAAAAAAATTAAAGTCTACTAAGACTGCTTTTAACAAGCAAGATAAGATTTATAACACAACTTATAACGAATATAATTTAATGGTCATTTTCAATTGGTCAGCAAAGTATAACTTTGATTATTCGGACAAGTTTTTAGAAATACAAAAACAGTGTAAAGGTATTTTAAGTAATAGAAGTAATTATGCAATACAGTTAATAGTTAAAGATGATAAAACTGAATTAAGAAATGCGCCAGATACTTTAGCAGAGTATTGGACAAGTAAAATGCAGTTGATGCCAATTAAAGAACAAATAGTAGCCGCGGCAGATCAAAATATTGATATAGTAAATGAAAGCAATTTAATAAAACTAAGTTCTGTAGGTGAAAAAATATTACAGGCTAGAGGTGGTAAATTTGATTGGTTAAATACAACGCCGGAAGAAATATACAATTCGGCAGTTAATGAGTTTGGGTTTAATCGAGTGGCATTTATTGCAGATGGTAGAACAATAACAGATGAACTTGCACAGAACCTCGTTAATTTGGTGTCTAAATTGGGCAAAGACGTCTGTACAGTGCAGTTGAAAACCAATAAGCAGTTATTTAAAGCCAATAAATCCTTGACACAGGATATTAAATTTGCTATACTAGATAGTGTTCAAAGGTATTCGAATCCAAAAGTAAAACACAATTGGAAACCTGATTTTATAATCAGTACAAATACCATAAGCAAATATAGGCAATACGGGTTTAATATTATTGGCGGACAGACTGGTGTGTCACTTAATACAGATGCTTGGATATGTCACTATACTTACGGAAGCGATTTAAGGAATAATAGTGCCAAAAGCAAAATTAATAATTAAAGATGAAGTTAATGTATCTATAAAAGGACTTGAATTAGACGCTAGAAGGCGTCTACTTAATATGTTCAAGTTTGAAGTTCCTTATGCAAGATATCTTCCAGCAGTTAGATTAGGTAGATGGGACGGTAAGGTTAGTTACTTTCAATTAGGTGGCAGTACTTATATAAATCTTCTTCCACAGATTATTCCAGTGTTAGAAGAAATGAAGTATCAAATTGATTTAGAAGATTTGAGACAGTACAAAACTAAGTTTGAATTTAACGAAGTAACTGCTGATGCATTTGCACATAAATCTTGGCCCAAAGGACATCCTGTAGAAGGACAGCCTGTAGTTTTACGTGACTACCAAGTAGAAATTATTAATAACTTTTTATCTAATCCTCAAAGTTTGCAAGAAATTGCCACAGGTGCAGGTAAAACTTTAGTAACTGCGGCATTGAGTAGTATTACAGAACAATATGGTAGAAGTATTGTAATTGTTCCAAACAAAAGCCTAGTTACACAAACAGAAGAAGACTATGTTAATTTAGGATTAGATGTAGGTGTGTTTTATGGTGACAGAAAAGAATTTGGCCACACACATACAATTTGTACTTGGCAAAGTTTAAACATATTATTAAAAAATACAAAGAATCATATAGCACCTATAAGCATTGAAGAATTTTTAGAAGGTGTTAATTGTGTTATTGTAGATGAAGTGCATATGGCAAAAGCAGATGCATTAAAAACATTATTAACTGGCCCAATGGCAACTATTCCAATTCGTTGGGGATTAACAGGAACTATACCAAAAGAAGATTATGAGTTTATGAGTCTTTTGGTAAGTTTAGGAGAAGTTGTTGGAAAGAAAAGTGCAAGTGAATTACAAGAAGCCGGAGTACTTGCAAACTGCGAAGTTAATGTTGTACAATTAGTTGACCATGGAGATTATGGAAATTATCAAAGTGAATTAAAGTATTTGTTAACAAATGATAAAAGATTAGAATACTTGGCTACACTAGTTAGTAAAGTGGGCGAAGAAGGAAATGTACTTGTTTTAGTAGATAGAGTTGAAGCAGGTAAAGAATTAGTTAAGAAGATTGGAAACAAAGCAGTATTCATTAGTGGAGCAACAAAAGCCACTGATAGAAAAGAGCATTACGATGAAGTTGCTAGTGTAAACGATAAGATTATTGTTGCAACATATGGAGTTGCGGCTGTAGGTATTAATATACCTAGGATATTTAATCTAGTATTAATCGAGCCTGGTAAAAGTTTTGTAAGAGTAATACAAAGCATTGGCAGAGGAATTCGTAAAGCACAAGACAAAGACTTTGTAAAAATATGGGATATAACGTCTACCTGCAAATATGCAAAAAGACATTTAACAAAACGAAAGAACTTCTATAAAGAAGCCAATTATCCTTTTGTAGTAGAAAAAGTACAATGGGATTAAAAATGGAGAAAGAACAAATGGATAAAAATAAAAAACCTTCAGTGCCAGTAACACCACCAAAACAACCTGGTATGCTTATGTGGGACGCAGGTATCTACTACTTTAGTGATCCTTTTACTTCAGATTCGACAAAGCCAGTTATTCAATGGGTAATTGAAAAAAACTTAACACCTTCGTCTGAAAGACCTAAAGAACTAACACTTGTTATTAATAGTCCAGGTGGAGATGTACATAGTGCCTTTGCATTAATTGACACAATGAAAGGTAGTGCTATACCTATTAAAACTGTAGGACTAGGTCTTATTGCAAGTTGTGGTATACTTACTTTTATGAGCGGTACTAAAGGCAGACGTATTGTCACACCTAATACAAGTATTTTATCACATCAATACAGTTGGGGTTCAGGCGGTAAAGAACATGAGTTGTTTGCTAGAGTTAGAGAGTTCGAACTTTCAAGTCAACGTATGATGGAACATTATAAAAAATGCACAGGCTTAACTGAAAAGAAAATCAGAGAAGTATTATTGCCAGCAGAAGATGTATGGCTAAGTGCTCAAGAGGCAGTTAAGTACGGAATTGCAGACAAAATTAAAGAGGTATATTAATGCAGATTCTTACATTAGAAAATAAAACTTTTGTAATGAATGATTTACCTGAAGAAGTGGATGAATTACGATTTGCGGTACTGGATAATAGTAACCCAAAAGAACCAGACTACTTTTTTATTCCGTTAATTTTTTTACAAAGTTTTAATGCTCCTGCGTTAGTTTTAAAAATTGGTCCACATACTATTAGAATGCCACGTGATTGGCAAATGCTTATTGGCGAAGCAGAAGTCGGCGATTTAGAAGTAGTTCCTTTAACTAGTTTAAATGACAGAGGATTTAATGCTTTTACATTTAATCCACGTGGAGACTTTAGGCCCGAATTTTATCCAGTAGAAATTGTAGACGTGTATCAGGAAGTTAAATGGTATTTTCCAAAACTAAAGCCTGGACACTTGTTGGCAGTTCCTTTACGTGAAGGCGAAAACCCGCCTTGTGCATATTTTGTAGAGGATATAAGCCGAACTTCGGAAATTGTAGATGTCTCAAAAATATGGTAAATTAATTGTTAAAAAAAGTGAACATAATTATAGTGTGAAACTTAACGCATCTAATGAGCAACATTGGTTAGAAGTACAACGACCTTTGATCGAAAATGTAGTTTCTTTTTTTAATGATAGACAACTAGTAGATAAAGGTGTTAATATAAAGATAGATTGGGACAAAGAAAATAACAGATGGTACCATATAGAATTTGAGAATATCGATGATGCAAATTTATTTCAAATTACATTCGCGGAGTATTTTTAATGGCAACTAAACTACCTTTAAACAGAGTACTTGGTGCTATGGATCGTAAACAGAAAGATTTTTATGATTCGTTAACTGACGAAGAAAAGAAGGCTTTTAGTGCTTTTCTTATGAATCGTTATGCAAGTAGTGTAAAAGGTAATCCGGCTTTACAAGAATGGTGGCTTATAGCAACAAACAAAAGAGTAAACACAAACTTTTTTGATTTAGCAAAGCACCCAAAATTACAATGGTTGCTATTAACAACTGCTAGTCCAGGTATGGGTACGGCATTTCATGAATGGATACCACACAAAAAGAAAGACGCAGTAAACAATAAAGTACTAAAAACACTTAAAACATTATATCCTTTTGCAAAAGAGGATGAATTAGAGTTAATGGCAACAATTAACACAACAAGTGATATTAAAACTCATTTGGAAAATATGGGTTATGATAAGAAAGAAATAAAAGAACTAGTATGAAACAAATACATTGTGATTTATTTTTAATGTGGCCTCCCGGTGCTGGAGGTAATTTTTTACTATCTCTTTATACTTGGGGTAGTATAGGTGCTATACCGGTCAAAAACGATTTAAACTCGTATGATGCAGAGCCTTTTCCTAGCGTCGCACAAATAGATACAATGGAAGACGAAGATAAAATTAATAAAGTTGACGTAATTTGTACTCATTTTCCTAACGACAATTATGTAAACAATTATAATTTTAAGTGTGATAATGCATGGGCAGTTACAGTAGACGAAATAGACACATGGAATTATATTACTAAACTTGCAAACATAAAACAAAGTGTTCAAAGTATACCAAGTGAGAATCAATTGAATAGGTATAGTGACTTAATTGAAAAAATGCGTTATAAGATTGACAATTTACAATTACTAAAATATAATGATATTTTCGTAAACAGAACTGTTTTTACAAGTTGGACAGAAAGTTTAAAATCATATCACGAAAAGAATTTACAACTGGCATGAATGCACTAATGGCTATAGCAAAACAAACAAGAAATAATTATAAACCAGGTGATAAACCTTTTGTTTGTAAGTATTGTGAACGAGGGTTTAGCAGAGAGAAAACTTTGATAAACCATATGTGTGAGCAAAAACGCAGATGGCAACAAGAAAAAGATAAAGGTGTGCAAATGGGTCTACAAGCCTATTTGCGTTTTTATGAGTTAGCAGGAAGTCAAAAGAAGTCATATGGAGATTTTGCAAACAGTCAATACTATAATGCTTTTGTAAAATTTGGTAAACATATTATAGATATCAAAGCAATTAATCCTAGTGCATTTATTGATTTTGTGTTAAAAAGTGATATTAAATTAGACAAGTTTTGTAAAGATGAAAATTATCAGTTATATTTAGAAACACATTTAAGAACAGAATCTTGGCAAGACGCAGTTGCTAGAAGTTTAAAAACTATGGAAAAATGGGCAGATGAGAACGGTGTACACTTACATACATATTTCTTTGCGGCTAATCCAAACAGAATTTGTACTCATATTGTAAATGGTAGAGTTAGTCCGTGGGTTATATTTAATTGTGACACTGGTGTTAGTTTTTTAGGCAAGTTAAATCAAGAACAATTAACTATTGTATATCCTTATATCGATCCAGATTTTTGGAGACAACATTTTGTTAAGTATCACCAAGAAACTGCTATTGTAAAAGATGCACTAAAGGAATCTAACTTATGAGTAAGTTACCAGATATCGACATAGACTTCGCTAATAGAGATAGTGCTTTGGCAGTTATGCCCGGCGTATCGGCGTCTATGACGGAGCATGGGGTCACTAAAAAGCATAATACAGGTGTATACTATACAAAGATTCCGCTTAATCCAGAAACAGGAACAAGCACATTAGATTATAAAATAGCAGAAGAGAGAGGATATTTTAAATTAGATTTGCTTAATGTTGCAGTATATCAAAAAGTAAAAGATGAAGAACATTTAGATAAATTAATGAAGCAAGAGCCTTTATGGGACTTGTTATGGAAAAGTAAAGAGTTTTGTGAACAGGTAATTCATGTTGGTAATTACTATGATTTAATATGCAGTATGAAACCTGACAGTATACCGAGAATGGCAATGTTACTAAGTATTATAAGACCAGGTAAAGCATACTTACAAAATAAACCTTGGAAAGAAGTTGCTAAAGAAGTTTGGATTAAACCAGAAGATGGTCAATATTATTTTAAAAAAGCACACGCAGTTGCATATGCACATTTGGTTGCAGTTCATATTAATTTATTATGTGAGGAGTATAGTAGTTGAAAATTTTAATCTTTGGTTTACCAGGAAGTGGTAAAACTACACTAGCAAAACCTTTTGCAGAATTAATTGGTGGTGTACATATAAACGCAGATGAAGTTAGAGCAAAATATAATGATTGGGATTTTACACAAGAAGGTAGAATGAGACAAGCACAAAGAATGCGTCATATCGCAGATGGTGTTGTGATGGCAGGAAAAATTGCAGTTGCTGATTTTATTGCACCTACTGAAAATGCAAGATTAGAATTTGCACCCGATTACACAGTATGGATGGACACTATCGAAGAAGGGCGTTTCGAAGATACTAATAAGATGTTCCAAGCGCCTACAAATTTTGATTATCATGTAAAGCAATGGTTTACTGATACACACCAACAACTTTCAGAAGTAGTTATGAACTACATAGAGAAGAAAAATGTTTGATACATTTAAACCCACAACACAAATGCTTGGACGTTGGCAACCTTGGCATCCAGGACACACAGAACTTTTTAAACGAGCCCTTGCTGAAACAGGTCAAGTATGTATTATGATTAGAACTGTACCCCAAGATACAGATGCATCAGGCGGGCGTACAATGACACAAGACGACAATCCTTTTAAAGTTACAGATGTAGAAGATAACATTAAAAAAGAACTTGAAAAAGAAGGATATGTTTATCAAAGAGAATATACAATAATGATAGTACCTAATATTGTAGATATTAGTTATGGTCGTGGTGTAGGTTACACATTTACAGAACATGACTTAGGAAAAGAGATACATAATATTAGTGCTACAAAAATTCGAGCTGAGATGCGAGAAAAAGGAGATCTATGACATACCTAGTAAATGATAATTGTGTAAAATGTAAGTATACAGACTGTGTAGCAGTTTGTCCTGTAGACTGTTTTTATGAAGGTGAAAACTTTTTAGCAATTAATCCAAACGAATGTATTGACTGTGGCGTTTGTGAACCAGAATGTCCGGCCGGTGCTATTGTGGCAGACAACAGTATGGAAAAAGAAGAACACGATAAGTGGTTAAAGATTAATACAGAAATGTCTGAAAAGTGGCCTAACATTTCAAAAACAAAAGATCCGTTACCTGATGCAGATAGTTTTAATCCTAAAGAAGGATATACTGGTGGCGATAAAACAGAATTTTTAAGTGAAAATCCTGGAGAAGGTAATTAGTCAACTTTTTTGATTAATTGAATACTACGACGTTTAGTACGTTTTTTGGAAAGTTCGTTAAGACTAACTTGTGGACCGGCTAGTACTTGACAATCTTTGCTAATAAAAGTTGTTAAAATTGGTCTAAATTTGTACCAGTCTTGTTTAAGAAAAATGTTGATAGGGATCATTCTATTTGATTCCCACCACCATACTTCAGCAAGTGCTAAAAAATCTTTTTTAAGTTCTATGTCGCTTACTCGCTCATAGTCATAAAAACTAGTACAATGGGAATCTCGATTTTGTATAATACCGATGTATTCCCTATCGCCGTATTTAATATGGCTTAAAAAGGGGTATTGTTTAAGTAATTTTTCTAGTAACTCGTCCATGCTAATTTTACATAAATATATATAGTATGTGGATATTAAATAATGCAAAAACTATTTGGTTATATACAAAAACAGAATATTTCAGTTGTTTACTCTCCAGTTTCAACTGTAGAACATAGGAACAGAACAGTGTACTCACGTCCTTTGAAAGCATATAGAGGTATTACAAATACCCTACAAATACAACTAAAAGATTCAGATCAAAAACCTGTTGATATAACAGGTAAAACCTTTGTCTTCAACATTTTAAATCCTTCTACATATGTAGTTATCATTTCTAAAACCGGGACCATAGCAAATGCGAGTCAAGGTAAAGTTGACTTTGATTTAACAGATGGTGACCTAAGAAACAGTGACGCAAATATGTATACTTACAGTGTGCATGAATTAAAGTCAGACGGAACTAGAACTGTTGTTTATAGCGGTGATAATTATGAAGCAGGCGGAACTATTGAGATAATTGACGGAGTTTATAATGACTTTGTACCTAGTAGAGAATTACTAGTGCTTTCAGATGAAGCAAATTCTAATGGAAATACAGTTACAAAATACACTAGTTCAGTAAATGCATACCCAGAACTGAATCAAAATAAAGCATTACATACCGCTCAATATTACTTAGACGGTTATACCGGTACAGTTACTATACAAGGTACTATGGATCCGATAGATAGTTTAGTAAATGCCAATTGGTTTGATGTTAAAACCGATACATATACTGCCGTAACTGGAAACGAATATAGCACATTTAACGGTGTTTTTACTGCTATTAGATTTAAGCAAATAAAAACTGCCGGAACCTTAACAAAAGTCTTGTATCGTCCGTAATTTTGTGCTATAGTAAGCACTATGCAAAATAAAATATACGACACAATAATGGCTTTATTGCCTGCTAAAAAGAAAACCAGTCCTAGTGGTTGGATAAGTTTTAGTGGGTCGTGTTGTGTACATAATGGTGAATCGCAAGACACTAGAGGTCGAGCAGGAGTAACTGGTGGTGCTGATGGAGTATTAAGTTATCACTGTTTTAATTGTGGGTTTAAAGCACACTGGAAACCAGGTTGGCATCTTACATATAAAATTAGAAAGTTGTTGCAATGGTTTGGTGCAGATGAAAAAACAATTAAAGGACTTCAGATCGAAGCATTACGTTTAAAAGAGTATGCAGAAGAAGTTGGCGAAGTTGAAGAATACGAAGAAGTTACTTTTGAGGAAAGAGATTACCCAAACGATTCAGAACCATTACTGCATTGGATACATAATCCTGGTAAGTATGAAAAGCAAATTGCTCTTGTGGCAGAATATGTTATTAACAGAGGACTTGAAAGTCGTTTAAAAGATTTAAGATGGTCTCCTAGCAGAGCAGGTAATTTAAATCAACGTGTAATTATTCCTTTTTATTATAAAGGAAAGTTTGTTGGTTATACTGCTAGAGCAATTAATAATGATGTACAACCAAAATACTTAAACAATATGCAACCTGGATATGTATATAATACTAATGAGCAAGACAAAGATCGTAAAATTGTAATTGTTACAGAAGGCCCAATAGATGCTTTAAAAATTGGTGGTGTGGGTATAAACAGTAATATGATTAATGAATCTCAGGCAGATTTGATTGACTCTTTAGGAAAAGATGTTATAGTAGTGCCAGACCAAGACGATGCAGGAAGTAAAGTAATTGATACTGCAATAGAGTATGGTTGGAGTGTAGCATTTCCTGACTGGGAAAATGATATAAAAGATGTTAGTGATGCAGTAGACAAATATGGCAAACTATATACATTATGGAGTATAATTAATTCTGCACAACAAAGTAAAATAAAAATCGAACTTATGAGGAAGAAACTTGCAAACTGAATATACAATAGATATACAGAAACTATTTTTAGAGATGATGCTTAATGATGCAGAGTCTTATGTTCGTGTACAAAATATTTTTAATGCAGAAAATTTTGACAAGAGTTTAAGAGAAGCGGCAAGGTTTGTTGCTAGTCATACTAGTGAGTATAGCACTATGCCTACTATCGAACAAGTTAATGCGGCTACAAATACTAAATTAAAACCAGTACACGAAGTTAACGAGGGTCATTATGATTGGTTTTATGACGAATTTGAAAAGTTTACTAGACGTCAAGAACTAGAACGTGCAATTCTAAAAAGTGCAGACTTGTTAGAAAAAGGTACATATGAACCTGTAGAAAAATTAATTAAAGACGCAGTACAAATAAGTCTTACAAAAGACTTAGGTATTGAATATTGGGAAGATCCTAGAGCAAGATTAATGGCATTAAAAGATGGCAACGGACAAATTAGTACAGGTTGGCCTGCACTTGATAGAAAATTGTTTGGCGGATTTAACAGAGGCGAACTAAACATTTTTGCAGGTGGTAGTGGTTCTGGTAAAAGTTTGTTTATGCAAAACTTATCTGTAAACTGGGCAATGGCAGGACTAAATGGAGTATACTTAACACTAGAACTTAGTGAAGGGTTATGTGCTATGAGACTTGATAGTATGGTTACAGATATCCCTAGTAAAGAAATATTTAAAGACTTAGATACCGTTGAAATGAAAATTGGTATGACAAGTAAAAAAGCAGGTAGTTTGAGAATTAAGTATCTGCCAGCACAAAGTAATATTAATGATATTAGAGCATACTTAAAAGAACTACAAGTTAAAATAGGTAAAAAATTAGATTATATTTGTGTTGATTATTTAGATTTGTTAATGCCGGTTAGTGCAAAAGTAAGTCCAAATGATCAGTTTATTAAAGACAAGTATGTTTCTGAAGAATTGCGTAATTTAGCAAAAGAATTTAATATATTATTAGTAACTGCTTCGCAGTTAAACAGAGCGGCAGTTGAAGAAATTGAATTTGATCATAGCCATATTGCAGGTGGTATTAGTAAAATTAATACTGCTGATAACGTTATTGGTATTTTTACTAGTAGAGCGATGCGTGAACGTGGAAGATATCAAATACAATTTATGAAAACTAGAAGTAGTGCAGGTGTAGGTCAAAAAGTAGATTTAGAATTTGATCAAAATAGTTTGCGTATTAGAGAACTAGTAGGAGGGGAATCAGAACAGCCTTCTACAGTAAGTGATAGAAGTAACGAAGTTATGAATAAAATTAAAACAACTAGTAGTTTTACATCAGACGAACAACCGCAAAAGATTGTTCGTGCTGACGTACAAAGTTCTAAACTTCAAGATATGTTAAAAACACTAAAAAATTAATTTTTAGGTTTAAATTGGTCAATAACTAAATTGCCTTTTTCGTCTTTAGGTATACCAACTTTTCTAATTTTTTTGGCATATGCATCAATACTATGATCGTATACGCCATCAAAGAATTGTAGTTTAGACCAGGCTTTTAATCTACCTCGCATTCTATCTTTAAAACGTTGCCATGGACTTAGTCCGTTACGAACGTTGCCGTAGAAATTAAGATAATTTAATTCGCCGTGGTGTTTAAAACCTAACAAAGCCGGCGGTACTCTAGTTACTGCATCATTGTTGTTAACCCAACGATGATGTTTTATTTTTATGCTATTGACAAATGCTTTGTTACCAACTCTTGGAGATCCAAAAGTGTATAATGAAATATTGCTAAATTCGTCCTGTAATCTAGCGGCACAAATAGTAGCCATCGCGGCTCCTAAACTATGACCGGTTACAGTACATTCTTTACTTTTATGTTTATAGATAAAATCTTCAATACTTTTCCAAAGTTTTTCAATTTCGTCGTAGAATCCGTCGTGTACTCTTCCTGCTACTTTACTTTTACTTTTCCAAGTTTTTGCATCAGCAATAAGGTCACTTGGTTCGCCTGGTTCTGTACCTCTAAATACAAGCGTTACAAGGGTATCGTTTGCCAAAAGATAGGCTTGTGCCCCATCAATATCAAGGAATTCGATGGTGTTATACCCTAATTGTTTAAGAGTTGCTTGTATAGATGGGTCTACGTCCTTATATGCCAATGCAGAAAGCATAGCATGATGAGAGTCGTAATTCATATGTTTAATCCCCTTCAGTTACTTGTTTTAGTAACTGTATTTAACCAAATAATTTAAATAAATAAGTTATAATACGGAGAAAAATGATGCAAAATAAACATCGTAGACTTCTAGAAGAACTTGACAGTATCGCTTTACCAAGAGATCGTGTACATTTAATAGAGTCTAGAGCCCAACATATTATTGCTGGTGCTACTAATCTAATTAATTTAATTAAAGAGTCTTACGATGACGAAGTTGCTGAAGATATGGAACGTAAATTACTTTTAGCAATTAAGCGTCAAGATCCAACTAAATTCAATAATGGGTTAAAGAAGTTAAAAAATGAAAATAAGTGAACTAGATTTAAGTAATAAAGCCGATTTTAATCAAGAATTGAGCAAAACTAAAGCAAAAATAAAAGAACTACAAGTTCTTGCCCAAAAGGCAAAAACTATGTACGAAAAAGCCATAGCCGAATACGAACGTACAGAAACACAAAATGCAGAAAAGTTTGACGAAAAGCCTACTGAAGCATTTAAAGAGTGGTTTCAACATATGTTCAAAGTTGACTTTAATAGAACACAATTTGTTCCTGGCTTTCAGTTAAATGATAATACTGTTAAAAAAGTTTATAAACTTTTTATAGCATATGCTAGTATGAATTACTTTTTAAAACCCAAAACACCTATTCAAGGTGCAGATACATTTTTACAAATTATTAAAGCAATTGACAAAAATCTAGTTTCACAAGCAGATACAGTTTTTGGTAGATATGTTCGAGGTGAAGAACAAAAGAATCCAGGAACAGTTTCACAAGATTTAAAATTAGTACTACAAAATTTATCCCCAGAACAACAAAAACAATTACAAGCATTGTTAGATAAGTCGGGAGAAAAAGCATAATGAAACTTAATGAAGTAAAATATGATTATAAGTCCAAACAATATCTAGCAGAAAGTTGGGACGTATTAACAGAAGCACAACAAGTTTATATTGGTTCGTGGGAAAAGAAAGTTTGGCCCTTAGTTGAAAGTTATAGCAAATTACTTGAAACAGAAATTACGGCTGACCAGGTTAATGATATTTTCCAAAAAGCAGAAAAAGTTGCTATGGACTCTGGCAACAATACTACAGTTTTAGGAAAAGCAGGAAAAGTTAGTGCTAAAATTGCCGGTAAGTTAAAAGACGAAATCGAAGTACTTGCTAAAAAGGCACTAGACTCTGGACCAATTCAAAATGTTGATACTGCATTTGATAAGTTAAGAAGTCAAATCTCTACTAGCGTTGGAAAAGGACCGGGCGGTAATGCAATTTTAAGAATTGTAGATAAATGGAAAAATTATGCTAAAGAAAATCCAGCAAAAGCGGCGTTTGCCTTAAGTGCGATGACATCTGCACTAGCGTTTGCAAGTGGTGGCATTGTTTCAGGTTTAGCAATCGGTTTCTTCTTAAAATTAGCAAATAACATTTTAACAGGAGAGAAGTTAAGTAGTGCAGTTGTAAAAACTGGTAAGCAAATGGCAATTGGTGCTATCGCCGGCGGACTTGGTAAAGTTGTTGCCGACGCGGCGGCAGATTTATTTCCGGCAGAAGTTACGCAAATATTTACAAGTTCAGATGGAACTATACTTGACGTAGATGAACTTCCTGGTATGGATAAAACTATTGAAACAATTACTGCTGATGAAGTAAAAGAATTGATGCAAACTAGAAATGCATTTTTAACAATGGCTAGAAATTTATCAGTTACAGATCCAGACGCAAATGAAGCCATATTAAAACAAGTACAAGAAATTAATAACAAAATCTTTGAACTAGAACCCGATGGCGCAAACGCCAATGAAGCAGTTAATAATTTAGCCAACAGATTTGGAATCGAAGGTGAAGGTGTTAATTTAGAAAAAACTACAACAACTTCAACAGGAGATGCCGATTCTGATACATATACAACTGAGCCTGCAGGTGAAATTTCAAATGATCAGATACAAAAAGCAGGTTTAGATTATGCTCAACAGCCTGATTTAAGTGAAGAATTTATGGACTTCCTAAAAGAAAAAGGAATGACCGAAGATGAGATAGCACAGATACAGGCACAAGCAGGTTTTGATAAAGCAGTAGCAGATCAATCATGGCTTGGTGTAAAAGTAAGCGCCGAAAACTCTTCAAATATTTTTGACGGAAAATTACCCAATAATATAGATGCAAACGAAGTAGCAAGTCAGATTGATATTCCTGATAACATGGAAGTTGGTGAAACTTTTTCAAGTGAAATTTCTACAAGTTTTGACGGTATTGAAGGTAATTTAACATTTCAAGGAGACTACTCTTTTGAAGGTGTAGATGCAGACGGTAATGATGTTTACCAAATTAAATCAATTCGAATTGCACCTGAATCTAAAATAGCAGACGGTGTACTTGAAAAGTTAAGTGATGAAGACCAAGATAAGTTTTGGGAACTAATGGGCAAGTACACGGGTGAGAATATCGATTCTTCAGAAGCGGCAGTTACTGAATACTATGATGACTTAAACCAAAAATTAGCAACAAGTTTTGCTGGTGCAATAGCAACAGTGGCACTAGCAGGTGCAGTTGCAAACGCTGAAAACAAACAAGCAGAAAATTTAAAACAAGAATCTTATAGACAAAGTGTTGAAAACAAATTAATGGAGCAATATCTAGCAGAATTAAATGCATTAGATATGATGAAGAAAGCGGCTATGGCTACAGTTAAAGGTGTAGGTAAAGTTGCCGACGCTACATTAGGAAGTGTTTCAGCAGGAGCCATGAAAGCGGCCCAGGCGGCAGTTAACACAGGTAAAGCAGTTGGTAAAGAACTAGGTAATAAAATTACAGTTAAAAAATTATTAAATTTATGGAAATCTGCAGGAAAGCCTTTAACAGTTGCAGGTGTTGTACAAGTTTTACAAAAAGCAGGTATGAACGATGAAACTATTGGACTTGTTAATAAGCAAGTACCTGATTTAGATTTTACTGCAAAAGAAGAGCCTAAAAAAGATGGTGAAAGAGAAAAAGAAAAAGTTACACCAGGTACTGAACAAGAACCACAAGGCGATTTATTTGGTAAAGACGCACAAGGAGGAACAACTGTTAATATTGACATGGCGCAATTAGCGGCAATTCTAAAAAATAATGACTTAGACGACGAAGTAAGAGCAATACTAAAAAGAGGCGTTAAGGCGGCATAATGTTATTAAAAGAAGTTTTTATTCCTAAAACACACAGTTGGAAACTGTTTGAAGCAGAAGGTAAAAATACACACCTTGAACACATTGAAGATTTAGTTTTCAATGAAGGATATGATGGTGCAGTAAAAGCCTTTGAATATTTAGATTCTGTAAAAAGTATGCTTGAAGGTGGAACACCTCAAGGCAAAGTAACTATTAAATGGGACGGTAGACCTGCAATTATTTGTGGAATAGATCCTGAAGATAGTAAATTCTTTGTAGGTACAAAATCAGTATTCAATAAAGCAGATAAAAAACGTGCAAAATCTCCTGCAGATGTTAAGGCAATGTATGGCGATAAAGCAGACTTGGCAGAAAAATTATTATTAGCACTTAAACTACTTCCTAAATTGGGAATTGGTACAGTAGTGCAAGGGGACTTTTTATTTGGTCCTGGAGAAGTAGAAACAGACACAGTTGGTGATGAAGAATGTTATACATTTACTCCTAACACTCTTACATATGCAGTTCCTGTTAAGAGTGATATTGGTAAACGTATTAGTAAAGCAACTATTGGTATTGTATTTCATACAGAATACACGGGCGAAACACTAGACGAAATGACTGCAACTTTTGGATATAGTGTAAATGGTTTAACAAAAACGCCTGAAGTATGGTTTGATGATGCAAATTATAAAGATGTAAGTGGTATTGCAACATTAACTGGTGAAGAAGAAGCAAAAATCGATAACGAATTAGACAGAGGACGTACTACACTTAAAAAAGTTGGTACTAAAATGAATAAAGTATTAGAGTTTGGAGAATTTTCAAAATTTATTAAACCATTTATTAATAACAATGTTAGAGCCGGAGAACAAGTAGGCGAACCTTTAGAATTTTTAAGAAAGTTTCAAGATTTTTATACAACAAAAATGAACGCAGAAATTGAAAAATTAAAAGGCGGAGCAGAAAGTCCAGCCGCGTCAAAGCGTATTGAAAAAATAGAACAACAAAAAGAATTTTTGGCTGATAATGCCAACACACTGCTATTGACATTGGCTGTATATCGTCGTATAATTAGTGCAAAGTTACTATTAATTAATAAGTTAAGTAAAGTAGATAACATTGGCACATTTGAAAAAACTGCTGATGGATATAGAGTTACTAATCACGAAGGCTTTGTAGCATTTGGTATCGATGGCGGTGCTGTCAAACTAAACGACAGAATGGAATTTAATAGATTAAATTTCTTAGCAACTAAAAGTTGGAAAAAATAATGGAAAAGTTTACGGCACAAGAGTGGGCGGCTATGGAAGGTGGGCATGAAGTACCACGCAAAAAGATGTTTGAGTTCATTAATGACGAAATGACAGAGGCCCGTTTATTTAGAAACCCAAAACAATTTATTACAAAAGACGGTGAAGATATTGCCGCGAATGTATATGCACATTTGTTAGGAGTACAGGCTATGCGTTATACAGATCCTGGAAAAGCAAGTACATATGCAAGAGAAACTTTAAAGTATAATGGGTTTGATGGTGTTCGTAGTGGTGCAACAGATTTGCATAATTTAATTGCTGGACTAGAACGCAAGGGCGGATATAGTATTCCAACTGCACAAATTAAAAGATATTTAAAAAACGTACAAAATGGTGTACAAGACACGGCATTAGATAGACGCACAATGTTAGCAGTTGAACGTTCACTTGGTATTAGTGATAGTAAGTTACGTTCAATGAGACGTATCATAGGCGACTGGCCTCGTGCATTACCAAATGAACAAACGGCCGGTGCAACACGATTAGGTTTTATGCTTAACCATTATGCAAGAGGTAGCGACTTAGCAGGTCCTTATAATAGAAGCGTATCAGGTATAGCGGCAAATAACGCTAAGAGTCCGTATTCGGGATTAACTTGGGCGGCAACACTTGCAGGTGCTTACATAGGATACAAAGCAATCAGAGATCCTAACATTAAAAATATTCATAAAAAGTATAAGATTAAACCTGCTTAAAATACTCTATAAATTATAAGATAGTATATATACGGTTCTTGTGGTATAAATACTTTTGTAAGAACAGGCTAAAATAGGCAAACAATATAGGCAAATCAAAGGCTCATAATTAAGGCTCCAATATTAATCGAATCGCTATAGTGGCGTAGTAAGGAAGCAAATGAGTAGTCCGACTCGAGACATTGAAAAAGAAAGCCTTGAAGCTCACGTTGAATTATGTGCGGCGAGGTATTCACGATTGGAAGAAAAACTAGATAACCTAGAGGGCCGAGTCATCGGCATTGAAACTGTCTTGGGTGAGATCAGAGATACTATCATTAAAGACAGAGAAAAAAGACAAACCCAACTTATAACTTGGGGAATTGCTATTATTGGCTCTTTAACCACTGCGGTAGCAATATTATCATATAGATTATTCATTTAATCATAAAATCATTTAAATCTTAAAACTGATAAAACTATACTAAATAGTAGTGTTATGCTTATATTAGAACTTTTTAGCGATGAAAATACACCTATAGTTGAAACCAAAATGGCTTGGGGGCGTAATGGTGCTAAGATTGTGCGTAAGTACAGATGTTCTATTGGTCGTTTAAAAGGTAAAATTGTAAGCAGTCCGGGTGCTTGTTTTAGAGCACCAGACATTAAAAAACGCATTAAGTTAAAAATGACTAAAGCAAAATTTAAAAAGAGAATGCAGTTAAAAGCAAAACGTACAAAACGTATTAACCCAGCAAGTAAACGTGTTCAAGCACTTAATAAAGCAAGTAGAGGTAGGTAGGATTTAAGTTATGAGAATATCACAAATTATCGAACAACCAATGCAAGGAAAAGTAACAAAGGTTGCCGGCGATAGTGTTGAGATAAGTGATCCAAAGAAACCAGGTATTACTACAAAAGTAGACCTGAAGAAAATGGATATTGATACAAAAGATCCAAATAACCCTACGTTAAAACCTAAAAAGCCAGGCCCGCAAGGACAAGGTTCTAAACTTAGACCGGGACAAACAATTTCTGTTGCAACAGAAACAGAAAAAAAAAGACTAGATAGTCTTCGTGAAGGTGTAAACGATCCAGCAATTTTTAAAGCAATATTCCTAGCAGGAGGCCCTGGTAGCGGAAAAAGTTTTATGGTGCAAGCCATAGGACTAAAAGGATTAGGTTTTAGGTTAATTAATAACGATAAAGCATTTGAATATTATTTAGAAAAAGCAGGTTTAACAAAATCACCTGAAGATATAATGAGTGAGCCTGGACAAGAAATTAGAGATAAAGCCAAAAGAGTAACTAAGTCGTTAATGAAAGTTCATTTAGAGCAGAAGTTAGGTTTAGTAATCGATGGCACAGGAAAAGACTTTGACAAAATAACAAACCAAGCAAACTCACTTAGATCAGTGGGTTACGATTGTGCTATGATTTTTGTAAACACAAATTTACAAACTGCATTAAAGAGAAATAGTACAAGAGAGAGAACATTACCAGATGAAATGGTCGAAAAGATGTGGAGCGATGTACAAGATAACATAGGTAGATTCCATAATTTTTTCGGAAAAAATATGTATGTAGTAGACAACTCAGTTGGAGCAAATACAAGCGGTGTAATAACAAATATGTATAAACGAATGTTAGAATTTGCTAATGCAGATCATCAACACCCTATTGCTAAAAAATGGATAGAGGCACAAAAAAAGGTGCAATAACTATGCCACACTTTGAGTTTTCAAAAAGTGCTCGTGTAGTACTGTCAGTTGAAGAAGAAAAGTTTTTAAAAGAATTTAAACAGACTGTAGCACAGGCTGATTTAGATGATGAGCAAACAAAAATAGCTCATACTTTAGTAAACAAAATGGTACTATATAGGAAAAAGAAAAATGGTAATCTCTACTATGTCAAAGAACGAAAAAGTTGATATCGATGTTTTAAAAATTCGTAGTTTTTTAGAACAAAAATCTGAAGAACTGCCTGTTGTATCTGTAAAAGGTACTCATGTAAAAATAGGTAAGTACTATTGCTTAGAGCGTAAAGGTGTATGGGAAGTTTACTTTAATGGTACTCTATTAACATCTTTTACTTTAAGAAGTAGTGCGTTAGCATGGTGTGTAGCAATGATGCAAGAACAACATCATGATGCAGGCATAATAGAAAGACAGGATTTTGACTATAGTAAGTATTTAAACGATTCGCTTATATTTTATACAAGATACAAGCAATCTAAGGATGAATTTCGTAAGGATTTAATGTATACAAGGTACGAAGAAAGCGAATATCGTAAAAATCACATTAGAATCCAATTAGATCAATCTATAAAAAAGATTAAAATTAACTAAATATATAAAACGACAAAGTATTAGGGAACTCAAATGGAACTAAATGATTTAAACAATTTATCACGTAGCGGCAGTTTAAATAAACTGTTAAGCACACGTTTTGGCTTTGACTTAAATCTACAAAAAGTAGATGAAGAAACTGCAAATAAACTGATTAAGACTGCTAATAGAAAAATGTCTGAAATAGCAGAAACTACAGGAGATTATCAAACTAACAAAGAATACCTTTGTTCAAAGTTAGTAAAAGAAACTGTAGAAGCATGGACAATTGAAAAGAAATTTAATATTAAAGAAGCAGATCCAATTAAAGTCGACTCCGGTAGTGTACAAAAAAGAATGCCTGGAGAATTAGCACCAAATGATGGTAAAATTGAACCACAACAAGATACACCAAAAGCAAAAAGTAGACGTCAAAACGCATTAAGAATTTTAGTCGGTCCACAAAACTACATGAAGGCAAAACGTGCCTTAGATATGTACAAAAAAGGACAAACAGTTCCCCCAATGTTAATGCAAGGTCTTATGCCAATTATTGATATGATTGATGAAATCATGAGCAGTAATTTAGCAAACGTTAGATTCTTACAAATGGTAGACAGACGTGCAAGAAAACAATTAGGTATTGAAGAGAGTAGACAAAACCTTAAAGAAGGTGAAATGGAAAGTGCCGAACTAGTACTAGCATCAAAAGATATGGTAGACCGTATCCAAGGTATGTTAGAAGATATTAGTGAAATGCAGGCTGAAGATTTATTACCATTAACAGATCAAATTAGAGATGAAATGGGTAATGAAAAAGCAGAAGCATTTATGAACGCGGCTAAAGGCACTTTAGAAAACTTATTAGATGCAGTAACTTCTGCAAGAGCAGATATGGATAACGCATCTCGTATTTTAACAGGTACAGCAACTGAGTCACCAACAGATTTAACTGCTGACGAACCAGAAGCAGACGCAGATACAGAAACAGAAGAACCTGCAGGCGACGAAGAAACAGTTGATGTTGATTTAGATGCTGGCGCTGAAGGCCAAGAAGGCGTTGACGAGTTAGACAGACAAGAACGTCCGTAATGAAGGCAGTTGAATTCATAGTAGAAGGAATGCCAGAAGGCGTTGACAAACTTGCAAGTTTGTTAATATTTCTTCGCGATAGAGCCCAACAAATAAATGCAAGACCTCAAATTTCTTTTAGAGCGTTTTCTACAATGGCTCAACGTTTAGGTATACCTTTAAACTATGATAGTTTTGACAACCTTGTACAAACAAATCCTACAATACAAAATTTAGTTCAAGATTACAACAATAACACAGTTATCTTTAAAAACATCGATGGACAAGATGATCAAAGTATTTCTTCTCCGGCAGATGTCGACGTGGAGCCAACAAGTACAGTTGATAAAATGGCTAAACGTGCTCTTAAAAAACGCATATAAAAATCTTGACTTGAGGCGGTAAAACCGTATATAATCATATGATGATAACAGAACGATATTCTTACGAAAAAATTTCTCGAAAGCAAGTAGAAGGCAAAAGGCTTTATACAACTCCAATAGGTGATGCAGTACCTAGTGTCACAACAATCTTAGATAAAACTAAACCAGAAGAAAAACGTAAAGCACTTCAAGAGTGGAAAAAACGTGTGGGTGAACAAAAAGCCCAAGAAATTACTACTGAAGCGGCAGGACGTGGAACACGAATGCACAAATATTTAGAAGACTATATTTTGAATAGCGAACTTTCACAAGCAGGCTCAAATCCCTTTAGTCAGCAAAGCAGAAAAATGGCTGAAGAAATTATAGAACAAGGATTGTCTAAAGTGGATGAATTTTGGGGTGTGGAAGTATCTTTATATTTTCCTAAAATATATGCAGGTACAACAGACTGTGTAGGTTTGTACGAAGGTCAACCGGCTATTATTGATTTTAAGCAAACCAATAAACCTAAAAAAACAGAATGGATACAAGATTATTTTTTACAATTAGCGGCATACAGTGAAGCACATAATGAAGTACACGGGTCTAAAATTAAAACAGGTGTTATTTTAATGTGTAGTGCAGATTTTAAATTCCAAAAATGGGTGTTAGAGGGTAAAGAATTTGAAGATAACGTAAAAATGTGGTGGAATCGTGTTGAGGAATATTATTTAAAACACCATTAAAGCATAAATACGTTATATTGGAGACATAGAATGGCAGTAATTCAGATATCAAAAATTCAACACCGCAGAGGCCTACGCACAGATTTACCACAATTATCTAGTGCTGAATTAGGTTGGGTATTAGATGAAAGAAAATTGTACATAGGAAATGGTACAGTTTCAGAAGGTGCACCAGCAATTGGTAACACAGAAATTTTAACACAATACAGCGATATATTAGGCAGTATTAGTAGTTACACTTACAAAGGAACTGAAGTAGGATACACTGCACAGACTAATCAAAGCGGTGCTGATATTCAGCGTTCTTTACAAGTTAAGTTAGATGATTTTATTAATGCTAAAGATTTTGGTATTGTAGGGGACGGTGTTACAGATGATACTGCACAAATAAATTGGATGTTAAATCAAGTATATTCGCGTGAACATACAAATGATAAAACTTTTAAACCAATCTATTTTCCAGCAGGTACTTACATTACATCAGATTCTATTAAGTTTCCAAGAAACGCAACTATTATTGGGTCAGGCGCCGCCGCAACTATTTTTAAAAGAACTGGCGGTGTTGGTAGAGTTGGTGAAACATCGGATAGTAAACAACAAACTTTAGCAAACGTAGGTTTAGGTGGAGCATTAACTCCAAAAAATATCAACATTATTAATTGTCAATTTTACAATACAACAGATGATGATTGTTTTCTAGTAGACCAAGCATCTATGGTAAAATTTGATAATGTTAGATTTAGAGGCAGACATGGCGTAGGAAATGTCACTACTATAGGTAATAGAAAAGCCGGTGTTAGATTGTCAATGACAGTATCGCAACAAGCAAGAAATATTATTTTTAATAATTGTGATTTTGTAAAACTTGATTTAGCATTTGATTGCAATGATGATGTAGATAATATTACATTTAATAATTGTTGGATTCATGATAGTTTTGCAGGAATCATTTGTGGAGAAAACATCGCCGGTATTGCACCTAGTGTTTTAGGACCAATAGGTGTTAAAGTTGTTAATTGTTTATTTGAAAATCTTTACAATATTGCAATTAAAACAATAACAGTAAAACATTTTGTAAGTTCTTATAATACATTTACAAACTGTGGTGTAGCAGGTGCAGGATCTGTTGGAACTGCATTAGTTCCTATAATTAGTTACGACAATGACGGTAACTATAGTATTGGTGACAATTTTGATAGAACCGCAGTACAACAAGCGACGTATCCAAATATTGAAAATAACGGTAAAGCAGTGTTCAGTTTATATGCAACTGACAATGTACAATATGGCTATCATAAAACAGAAGCCGGTAAACAAGAAACATTAACAGATAATACAACAAATGGTAATACGCTAATCGACTTTGATGAATCTGTATTAACAGAAGTTCATATTGATTACACAATCACAAGAGATACACATATGAGAACAGGTACATTAAAAATTACAGGAAGTAACGTTGCTGGTTATGAAGTTGACGACGAATTTACAGAAACTTCAGATCCGGGTGTTTCTTTGTTAATGGATAATGTAAATGGTGTATTACAATACAATACAACTTCAACAGGCAGTGACGCCACTTTTAAATATCGTATAACCAACTTTGCATAACGCGAATGTTTGATTTAAAACCTGAAGACAGAATTCATTTCTGGAGAAACTTTCGTGCCGGTTTGTCTAGTGTAGATAAAGAAACTGCTTTAAAGCAAATTGCTGAGTTATGGGCCAAATGTCCTACAACCAACGGTTACTTAGACTATGCAGATTGTAGCGAATGGCCCGATCCGTGGACACTTATTAATAACAATCACTACTGTGATGTTGCAGTTGCGTTAGGGATTTTTTATACAATATACCTTTCCGAAGTTCTTGACAATAGCACCTTAAAGATTGTAATATATAAAGAAGACACAGACTTTATAAATTCAGTTCATATAGAGAAATATGCTCTGAATATAAATTATCGTGAAGTGTTAAATACAATATCGATACCAAAAAGTTTGAATTGTTTAAAAACTTATACAGTTAAGGATTTAAACGCAGAAAAGTATCTATAATTAAAATAGTAGGCATCAAATGACACAAATTCAAGTAACCAAAAGAGACGGGCATAGAGAAGATCTCGATTTAGAAAAAATGCACAAAGTAGTGTTTTACGCCTGTGAGAATATTACAGGAGTAAGTCCATCAGAAGTAGAAATTAAATCACATATTTCATTTTACAACGGAATTACATCTACAGAAATACAAGAAACATTAATTAAAAGTGCGGCAGATCTTATTAGTGAAGATACGCCTAATTACCAATGGGTGGCAGGACGTTTAATTAATTACCATTTGCGTAAGATGGTATACAATCAGTTTAAACCTTTACCTATTAAAGAAATTGTACAAAAAAATATTGCCCTAGGATTTTATGATGCTGAGATTCTAGAAAAGTATGATGAACACGAATGGCAATTATTAGACAACTTTATTAAACACGAAAGAGATGAAGAAATGACTTATGCCGCTATGGAACAATGGCGTGGTAAGTATCTTGTTAAGAATCGTGTTACAGGACAAATTTTTGAAACACCTCAAGTAGCATATTTGCTAATATCAGCAACGTTGTTTTCAAACTATCCAAAAGAAACACGAATGAAATATGTTAAAGATTACTATGATGCTATTAGTACGTTTGACATTAGTTTACCTACGCCTGTTATGGCAGGTGTTCGAACACCACAAAGACAATTTAGTAGTTGTGTATTAGTAGAAACAGGAGATAGTTTAGATAGTATTAATGCTACTACTAGCAGTATTGTAAAGTATGTTAGCCAAAAAGCAGGTATTGGTATTGGTGCAGGTTCTATTCGTGCTTTAGGATCTCCTATTCGTAATGGTGATGCATACCATACAGGTGTTATTCCATTTTACAAAATGTTCCAAAGTGCAACACGTTCTTGTTCACAGGGCGGTGTTCGTAATGGTGCGGCAACATTATATTATCCTATTTGGCACTTAGAAGTTGAAGATATGCTAGTGCTAAAAAATAATAAAGGTACTGAAGAAAATAGAGTTAGACATATGGACTATGGAGTTCAGTTTAACAAACTTATGTATGAGCGTCTTATTACAAATGATAACATAACTCTTTTTTCGCCTAGCGATGTTCCTGGTTTATATGAGGCTTTCTTTAGTGACCAAAATAAATTTAAAGAATTATATGAAACTGCTGAACGTAATACTAAAATTAGAAAGAAAACTATTCGTGCTAGTGACTTGTTTAGTGCGTTTATGGAAGAACGTAAAAATACAGGTAGAATTTATTTAATGAATGTTGACCATGCAAACGACCATGGAGCATTTTTGCCAGAACTAGCACCAATTAAACAAAGTAATTTATGTTGTGAAATTAATTTGCCTACAAAACCTTTAAAAGATTTTAATGATCCTGAAGGTGAGATTGCGTTGTGTACTTTAAGTGCTATCAATTGGGGTAATATTAAAACTCCAACAGATTTTGAAAAACCTTGTGACCTAGCAGTGCGTGGATTAGATGCATTGTTAACATATCAAAACTATCCAGTAGTAGCGGCTAAAAACAGTACTGAAAAACGTAGACCTTTAGGCGTTGGTATTATTAACTTAGCATATTGGATGGCTAAGAATGAAATGACTTATACAGATCCAAATTTAAAACTTATTGATGAATATGCTGAAGCATGGAGTTATTACTTAATTAAAGCAAGTGCCGATTTGGCAGTAGAACAAGGGTCTTGTCCTGGAACTGTAGAAACAAGATATTCGCAAGGCATAACACCCAATATGACATACAAAAAGGATGTAGATGAATTAGTAGCACATAAAGAACGTATGCCATGGAAGAGCCTGCGTAAGCAGTTACAAAAAACTGGAATTAGAAATAGTACTTTAATGGCATTAATGCCTGCAGAAACATCTGCACAGATAAGTAACAGTACGAATGGAATTGAACCGCCACGTGCTTTTGTTAGTATTAAACAAAGTAAAGATGGTGTATTAAAACAAGTTGTTCCTGAGTTTCGTAAATTAAAAAACAAATATCAAATGCTTTGGACACAATCGTCTCCAGAAGGTTATTTAAAGATTATGGCAGTATTACAAAAATACATTGACCAAGGTATTAGTGTTAATACAAGTTATAATCCTACTTTCTATGAAGATGAAAAAATTCCAATGAGTACGATGCTACAACATTTGATTATGTTTTATAAGTATGGTGGTAAACAGTTATACTACTTCAACACCTATGACGGACAAGGTGAAATTGACGTTGACAAATTCGACGTAGACGACAAAGAACAAGAACTATTAGATGATATTACAGATGAGAATTGCGATTCTTGTGTAATATAAGACACGGAGATTTATGAAGAAGATGACAGTATTCGATAGTAAAAAGAAAAGCCACCTTGAAAGTAAGGCATTCTTAGACGGCGGAGTTAACATTCAACGATATGATACTGTTAAGTATCGTCAATTTGATAAGTTTACAGATAAGCAACTAGGGTTCTTTTGGAGACCAGAAGAAGTAGATATTCTTAAAGATGCAAAAGACTTTAAAGATTTAACTACACATGAACAACATATTTTTACTGCAAATTTAAAACGTCAAATTTTGCTTGATAGTGTGCAAGGTCGTGCTCCAACTGAAGCATTTGGTCCGTTAGTAAGTATACCAGAACTAGAAGCATGGATTCAAACTTGGACATTTAGTGAAACTATTCACAGTAGAAGTTACACACATATTATTCGTAATGTTTATAGTGACCCAAGTAAAGTATTTGATGAACTATTAGATATTAAAGAAATTGTAGAATGTTCAAATGATATCAGTAAAAACTATGACGAATTAATTCAGTTAAGTCTTGCGTATCAAATGTTAGGCGAAGGTAGTCACAAAGTAAATGGTAAGACTGTAGAAGTTAGTGTATACGAACTTAAAAAGAAATTATGGTTAGCAATTAACAGTGTTAACATTTTAGAAGGTATTCGTTTTTACGTTTCATTTGCTTGTAGTTGGGCGTTTGCTGAATTAAAGAAGATGGAAGGTAATGCTAAGATTATTAAATTTATTTGTCGTGATGAAAACGTACATTTAGCAAGTACACAGGCATTGTTAAAACTATTGCCAAAAGATGATAAAGATTTTATTAAGATTGCAGAAGAAACAAAAGAGCAGTGCGAAAAAATGTTTACTGATGCAGTTGAACAAGAATGTGCATGGGCCGATTACTTGTTTAAAGACGGTAGTATGATTGGTTTGAATGCACAACTATTAAAAGACTATGTTGAATGGACTGCACACAAAAGAATGTTAGCAGTTGGTTTAACAAGTCCTTATAAAGGGGGAAGTAACCCCTTACCTTGGACACAAAATTGGATTAGTGGTGCAGAAGTACAAGTAGCACCACAGGAAACAGAAATTTCAAGTTACGTTATTGGCGGCACTAAGCAGGACGTTGATACTGAAACATTTAAAGGATTTAGTTTATGATCGAAATATGGGGTAAACCACAATGTCCTTATTGTGTAAAAGCAAAGCAACTTTGTGAAACAAGACAATATGAATTTGTCTACAAACAACTCGGTGTAGACTTTGAAAGAGAAGATGTTTTAGCAGAATTTCCAAATGCTAAAACGTTTCCACAAATTAAGGTATATGGTCAAAAAGTTGGAGGATATGAACAACTTTTAGAATATATTGAAAATACAGGGTTTAATGGAACAGGCAACTCAATAGGATAATAATGATAGTAGAACAAATCAAAAATAAAGTAATGACCTTAAAGTTAGTAACCGGCGAAGAAGTAATTACAAAGATTGTAGAAGAACTTAGCGATAGATATCGAGTAGAAAAACCACTCGCTTTTATTATGCAAAAAGTTGGACCTGCAATGGCTCCAATGTTTTTAAGTGTTGATTGGGAAAAACACTCGATTGATATTATGAAGAATGCAGTAACTATGATAGCAACACCAAAAGAGGAAATGGTGGAAGGTTATAAACAAGTAACTAGTAAGATTGTAGTACCACCAAAACCTAAGATTATTACATAATCCGAAACATTTTTAAATTAAAATAACAAATAGGTTGACATTAATCTCAAAATCATGTATAACTTTATTAAGTTAACAATAATCATTATAATAAGGAGTTAACATGATGAGTAAAAAAGCAATCGGTACAAAGTTCTTTAAAGAAGGAACTCAAAACCAACAAATCTTAGCAAACTACTGGGGAAATGGTAAAACATTTACTACAGAAGATCTAAGAGATGATTTAGATATTGCATCTCCAGGTGCAAGATTATCAGAACTAAGAGAAGCAGGCTTTAACGTAAAAGCAACTGCTGATAACTCAGGTTCAGTTGGTAGACCAGCAGTTGTATACTCTATTCCACGAAGAAGAGTAACTGCATAATTAATTAATTATAATTAATTAAAACTAAAGGCCCTAGTAGAAATATTAGGGCCTTTTTTTATCTAATTCCAAATTTCTGGGTATATACTTTTTGTTGCTTCTACAAGTTCTTCTGATGTAAAAGTTTTTGATGAAGGGTTGTTGATAGGTATTTCAGTTAAACCAAATTCTCTATCTAAATATTTGTAATCTATTTTTGTAGGATTAAATTGTTGTAACCAATTAAACACAGTTTGTGGTTCAAATGCTCCGCAAGTATAAACATCTAATTGTATATTTGCAGGAACTGATTCGTCCCAAGTGTGCATAACAACGTGACTAGTTTCTATAATAGTAGCCACAGTAAGTCCTCTATTGCCTTCCATTTCACAATATTTGGCAAAAGGTCCCATAAGTATTTTCATACCTATATCGTTAATTAAAGATTTTACGTTTTCGCAAGTGTCGTTTTCGACTTTAGGCGGATTTAGAACTTCTGCTCTAATGATGATATGTTTATGTACCAGTGTCATAATTTTTATCCTTGGTTTAATTTATAGATTGCCAAGGTACTGGTCTTCCATTTTCATCAGTTACGATTTGATCTGTTTCAATAACAGTTCCTGTTAGTAGTTTTTTACCTCCGGGAAATACATACAGTGTAGGTCGAATTTCTTGTCCTTTGTAGTATCTTTTGTTGTTTACAGATTGTGGACCACGTTGTTTTATACCTGCCATAAAATCCTTTATTTGCGTTTACGTTTGCTCATACCCATATAGTGATCAGCAGGTTCGTAATTCCAACGTTTACCGTGATGACCCCGTATATCAGCATAGAACATTCGTAATCTAACAAGCAATTTGACTAATGGGTTTCTATTAATTGGCATCTTTACTTTCCTATTTTCTTACTTCGTCCCAATGGTAAGTTTTGCAACTTTTCGTACTCGCCACCCTTTTTGGCTGTCCATTCAACTCTAACAACTTTTTCTTTTGCCCCACCTTGAAAACTTTTTATTGCTCGTTTCAGACTCAGTGCATCAATAGTTTTTGTTTCTGTTTCAGTTACAAACGTGTAAGTTCGCATTTTTGCCATAACGTCCCTTTGGTTAGTTACCTTTTTTTAAAAAGTACTTATCATTTTTTTATAATATATGTACATTACAGACTTGACAAAGTCAAGTTCTTTTGTTATAAATATTATTAGAACGTTGAAGCAATTCGAACGTTAGTCTGGACCCGGGGGCGGTACCCGGCGCCTCCACCATAAGCACATACGCATACGCTGGATATGAAGATATCGTATTGAGACATAAGAAACATCAGGTGTGTGTTTATGATGGGGGCGAACTAGGATCGACAGGTAATTAATAGGATCTGTGGAGTTCTCGGTAGGCGATGACCGTAAATCAAGCAAACTTATAAATGCAAACGATAATTTTGCATCTGAGGATTTTGCCTTAGCGGCGTAATCACTCGGGGGTGGCAACTTCCCTAGCAACAGAAAAGTTGCACATCTAAAAGTATCTTTGCAGATATTTCAATTATCCTGCAATAAATAATACACCGGCGGGATTCTTATATTATACTGTACACGTTTACGGTGTAGCGTGACGAACATAGTACTATGGATAAAGAAGCAAGACACTAGAAACAACTAATAACAAAAAAATTATAAACAGACCCTAGTAGAAATACTAGGGTTTTGTTTTGAATAAATACTCAAAAGAGGTTTTCAATGATATTATGTAGTGGTTGTAGTTATACAATTGGCTCACACAAAGACGATAATAATAATGATGTCGATTATAAACACTGGCCAGATTTTATTCCCAATTCTAAAAATGTAGCAATAGGTGGTGCAGGTAATCGTTTGATTGCTCGTACTATACTAGAAAACATATCGCACGAATGTAAAGCAGTTATTGTTATGTGGAGTACTGTAGAACGTTACGATTGGTATATGCCAGAATATAACGCATATAAACCCGAGGGTGCAAGTTACACTGGCCCAAAACAAAATTATCTAAAATATTTTTATACAGATTTTAACCAACTTGCAAAAACGTTAGAATACATTTTACTAATACAACAAACTTGTCGCGTTAGAAATATACCTTTTATATTCACACATATGGGAGATATTCGCTATAATGATTGGGATATGGATAGAGCATATGGAATTCAAAGAGGACCAGACGGTACTGGTGCGAGAAGAAGTTTGGATTTATCCACAGATAAAACGCC
>Ga0136656_1000011_pt1 | contig 50025 bp, 67 predicted proteins | sample CPBDNA_9_FD_94862 | JGI IMG/M metagenome (GOLD analysis project Ga0136656, IMG submission 94862) | Freshwater to marine salinity gradient microbial communities from Chesapeake Bay, USA - CPBay_Sum_15_0.8_DNA (version 2) | ecosystem: Environmental > Aquatic > Marine > Coastal | place: USA...
CCTCATAGAAAAGACATAGAGATAGAGACAAATTGCTATGAGACATTTGAAAAGAACACTGCCAACCATTCAATCAATGTTCACTATACTGATATGTTTGATGTTAAAAAAGATAGGATTACTAATGTAGATCTATTTTTCTATGATGGCCCTCATGATTTTGAATCAACAAGAGATGCTGTAAAATATTATGTTGACTGCCTATCAGAAAAATGTATAATGATATTTGATGATGCTAATTGGGTAGGAGTGGTTCAAGGAGCAAAAGAAGGACTAAGACAAGCAGGGTTAGATGTCACATATGAAAAGATTATTCTTAACGAAGTTGAGAATCCAGACCAATGGTGGAATGGGATTTATGTTGTGGTAGCTAAAAAGACAGACAAAATTTTTACAAACTTTATATCATGAAAACAATAGACTTTTTTTCAGCAGTACCAGGATTAGCAGAAGCACATCCAATTGTTAAAGCAAAAGATATACTTCCAGAATGGGTAAAGAAATGTAGAGCTGATTATGTAAAAGAAAAGCCAAACATACATCTAGCTAAGTGTCCTGGAATATTTGATTTGTATAGTGTTGGGTATGTTGTTCCTATGTGGCATGATGCTGTTTTAGAAACACAAGGTGATAAATTTAGATGGGCCACCCAAGATCATATGAAAAATCTTGAAAGAATAGATCATCCTATGAATGATATTCCTATCATAAGCAATCACAGTTATAATGCCATTGCAAAATATCTACCAAGAAGACCTCAAAGCATAGCAAATATAATCAAGATTGATACACCATGGAGCGTCTGTGCACCTAAAGGAGTCAAGTTTCTTATTATGCCTTTTCCATATTCAGATCACCAAGAGTTTGAAGCATGCCCAGGAATATTAGATCCAAGTATAAGCACAGAGATAAATGTACAAATGTATTGGAATGTAAAAGATAAAGCTCATACTATTAAAGCTGGTACGCCAATGCAAATAATCATACCACTTACAGAAAAAAATTATAAGTTTAATGTTAGAGATGCAACAGAGAGTGATCAACATTGGCTAAAAAAGAAAAACTATCTTGCACATCATCAGTTCAATGTTGATATAAATCTTATGAAGAAAGCGTATAATAACCATTTTAATAAGGACAAGCCATGGTGGAAACTCTTCTAAATAATCAGTGGTACGTATTGTATCTTGCTATTGTAATGATAGTGTCTGCCTATGTCAGAAAGAATAATACATTCACTCCATTCTTCAAATGGGTATCTACAAAGATAAAATCTAAAAGGGCTGTTGTAGGTATTATAAGTTTAGTATCAGGTGTGCTACCAATTCCTGGTAGAGTAACAGTTAGCGCTGGTATATTAAATACAATAGCACCAAACGATAGTAGAAGAGAGAAGTATGGTTTAGTAGATTATCTAAGCACACATCATTACTATTTTTGGTCACCATTAGAGAAAACAGTTATTGTTCCAATGGCTGTATTGTCTATTTCGTATAGTACATTCCTAGGATTAATTTGGCCACTACTGTTGACTTCATTAATTTATATGGTATACTATATCTTCTATGTCGTCAAAGAAGATGATATAGAACTGTCTTTTGACAATGTACAATCACAAGATGTAAAGTGGATAGATTGGAAAACGCTGGCAATACTTTCTATAATTATTGCTGCGGGAAATTATCTACAAGTTTTGGATCCGTATATTGTTGAAAGGCTTTCAAATGAAACATTGTACATGGCTATGTTCTTTAGTTTCATTGCTGCATTCTTATTAGGAAGTTCTAGTAAGTTTGCAGGTGTCGTATCAATATTGACTAGCATATTTGGTTTGAAATACTTACCAGTATTTTTTGCATTAGATTATGCTGGGTATATGTTGAGTCCTTTTCACAAATGCTTAACTATAAGCAGAGGAATATTTAATACTAACATGATTAAATTTTATAAAACTATCGGAACGTTTACGTTCCTTATACTGCTGTCAGGTATTTTCAGCTCAGCAGTCAACGCAGAAGAAAAAGAGCAAATCGTAGAAGAAGTTGTTGTCGTATCAGCAGGTCTTCCTCAATTTGATAACGTCGGTGAATACAACCAACCAGTATGGACACTAACAAGAAAGTTTCCATCAACCAGATCATATGTTATGACGCCACCAGGTACTGTAATGTATGAGAAATGGTTTGATGTAAGAGAAAGACGAAATGGTGTACCTCAAGTAAGAATGAGAGATGAACTTGCATTTGGTCTTGGAGGTAGATGGGAATTAGATCTTTATGCACATACAGTATATGATGGTCTACCAGAACAAAGACAGTTTGGTTGGAGAGGTTTCAGCTGGGAAGTTAGATACGCTCTAGCAGACTGGGGCAAGATTTGGGGCAATCCAACTTTATACTTTGAACATAAGTTGATGCAAGGTAAGATGGGTATTGAACCGAAGTTATTACTTAGTGATAGGTTTGGTAAGTCGAGTTATATTTGGAGCTTAAATCTTATCTATGAAGCAAACATTGCAGATGAGAAAGAAGATCAAGAAAGAGAATATGCTGCAACGTATAGTGTCGGTAAAGTTATAAGTGACAATTTTACTATTGGATTAACATCAATGTATAGATATAATGACTTTGGTGAAAAGACAGATGAGCTATATGTTGGCCCAAACTTTCAGTATAGATTTAATCAAAACGCGCATATAAGTTTCGAGTATATGCCAAACCTTAGAAATGAAGACGGTTACAAAGCAAGAAGCTATCTTATCTTTGCTTGGCGATTCTAGAATTCTTAGGATCCATCTAGTATAAATACTTCATAATCTCGGAGGTTTTATACATGGCAAATCCAACAACCAGAACAGAATTCAAAGAAAATTGCCTAAGAAGGTTGGGTAAGCCTGTAATTGAAATTAATGTAGACGACGATCAAGTAGATGATAGAGTTGATGAGGCTCTATCATATTATTGGGATTACCACTTTGATGGCCTAGATCATACGTATTACAAATGGCAAGTTACAGAAGACGACAAAACAAACAAATACCTTACTGTCCCTGAAAATATTATTGGCATTGTAGACCTATTTGATCTAGGTGATGCTACGTCTACAAACAATCTTTTTAATATCAGATATCAAATAGCTCTTAACGACTTATACGATCTATCAAGATACGAGCTTGTTCCTTATTACATGAACATGCAAAACATTAGACAGATCGAAGAGATACTTGTTGGAAAGCAATTGTTTAGATACAATAGAAATATCAATAGACTTTACATTGATATGGATTGGGATAAAATTAACGCAGGCAATTACATTGTAGCAAAAGCATATAGAATTGTAGACCCATCAACATACGCAGATGTGTGGAAAGATAGATGGTTGCTAAGATATGCAGCTGCACTAATTAAAAAGCAATGGGGGTCTAACCTTATCAAGTTTGAAGGTATGCAGCTCCCTGGTGGTGTTCAGTTCAATGGAACTAAACTTTATGACGACGCTGTTGCAGAAATACAACAACTAGAAGAGGAGATGCTAACATCATATTCATACCCACCAGAAGATATGGTAGGTTAATATGGCAACAAACTTCTTTTTCAACAACTTCAAAAGCAGCATGGAGCAATCGCTCATCGACGATCTTGTCGTTGAGTCTATTAAGATCCATGGCATAGACTGTTACTATCTAACAAAAACTTATGGAGACTATGATACTCTTCACAACGAAGACGATCTTGGCTACTTCAAAGAATTTTATGAGTGTGAGTTTTATATTAACAGCGTTGATGGTTTTGGTGGAGAAGGAGATTTCCTATCTAAGTTTGGGTTAGAAGTTAGAGACCAACTAACATTATCAGTAGCAAGAAGATCATTTGAAAATGAGATAGGCATACCAGCAAGAATCATAAGACCAAGAGAAGGCGATTTAATTTACTTCCCATTCAATGAAGCATTGTTTAGTATTAAATTTGTTGAACATGAGCCAGTATTCTATCAATTAGGTTCACTACAATTCTATGAACTAAGATGTGAGAAGTTTGAATACAGTGGTGAAAGATTAATGACTGGTATTCAAGCTATTGATGAGCTTGAGACTACTAAGTCCTTTGATACAACATTACAGACAGCTATATTCGTAGAACATCTAAGAGAAGTTAAACTCAATACAGAAGAAGGATTTGTTATTGAAGCAGATGGATATGCCTCTAACATTGACTACGATCAGGTTGCAGATGCTGATGGCGACTTGTTCCAAACTGTAGCAGGTGGTTTCTTAGACTTCTCAGAAGCAGATCCATTTAGTGACGGCGGGTCATTCTAATGTTTGGACATACATTTTATCATGCATCATTAAGAAAGTATGTAATACTTTTTGGCACATTGTTTAATGACATTATTGTTAACAGAAGAGATTCTAGCAACAATGTTCAACAGACAATCAAAGTGCCTATTCAATATGCTCCAAGAGAAAAGATGACTTCTAGGCTAGAACAAAATCTAAACCTAGATAACAGCGAATCAATCTTGTTGCCTAGAATGTCATTTGAAATGGCATCATTAAATTATGCGCCTGAGAGAAAATTAAACACTCTCAATAAGTTTGTGTCTGTTGATGGTAATAATTCTAATAAAGTCAAGACAACATATCAACCAGTACCATATGATATAGTCTTTGAGCTCAACATCTACACAAGATACGCAGAAGATGCAACAGCTATATTAGAACAGATACTTCCATTCTTTACACCAGAATGGACAAGTACAATCAATTTAATACCCGAACTAAATATAAAGGTAGATGTACCATTGTCAATTCAGTCAATGTCATCTGCTGATACCTACGAAGGTGATTTTGAAACTAGAAGAGCTTTGATATGGACATTAACATTCAACATGAAAGGTTATCTATTTGGTCCTATTAAAGACTCCTCTATAATTAAAACAGCTAATGTGAATTTGTATACTGCTAACACATCAAATGGTTATGCAAATACACCTTCCGTTGGGGTTACAACAAAACCTGGTCTTGATCAGTTTAGAGTTGCAACATCTAACGCTGCAATATCAATTCCAGTAGCTAATGTATATGCCAACGATAGTTATGGCTATATAACAAATTTTGAGGATTATTTTGATGGATCGTCCAGTTAAAGACCCAATAGCTGATGCTTTAGACATTAAACCATTAGAGCCTAAACAAGAACTTATTGCAGCTGGTCCTAAAAAAGAAATAGATAAAGATCAGAAACTTGAAAATGATTTCGAGTATGCTAGAGAAAACTTATACAACGTCATAGAACGTGGCACAGATGCTCTCAATGGCATTGTAGATCTAGCACAGCAAAGTCAACAACCAAGATCATATGAAGTCGTTGCAGATTTAGTAAGAACACTATCAGCAGCAAACAAAGACTTATTAGAAATACAACAGAAAATGAAAAACATGCAACCAAAAGATGAAGGACCATCTAAGGTTACGAACAACTTGTTTGTTGGTTCTACAAATGAACTAACAGCATTGTTAAAAGGAAAGGCTAGAGATATAAAGAATGGCTGATCATTACTTAGGCAACCCCAAGCTCAAAAAGTCTGGGGTTCAAATAGATTTTACAGAAGAACAGGTCAAAGAGATCGTTACATGCTCTCAAGACATAGAATACTTTTGTGAAAACTATATGAAGATTGTCAGTATTGATGAAGGTCTAGTTGCTTTTGAACCATACCAATACCAGAAAGATATTATGCATGCGGTAGAAGATAACAGATTTGTTATCTGTAAGATGCCTAGACAGACTGGTAAAACAACAACAATGGCAGCAGTGATATGTCACTTTGCTATGTTCAATCCAGAATTTAATATTGCGATTCTTGCTAACAAAGCATCAACAGCAAGAGAGATTCTATCTCGTATTCAATTAGCGTATGAAAACCTTCCTTGGTTCTTACAGCAAGGTGTTGTAGAATGGAACAAAGGTAATATAGAATTAGAAAATGGATCAAAGATCATGGCAGCTTCTACATCATCAGCTGCTATCAGAGGTATGTCTATCAACTTAGTATACTTAGATGAGTTTGCTTTCGTACCTCATACAATTCAAGAAGAGTTCTTTGCATCTGTATATCCTACCATTTCTTCTGGTAAAACATCAAGGGTGTTGATTACCTCCACACCTAATGGTATGAATATGTTTTACAAGATATGGTCTGATGCAGAAAAAGGCCATAACGATTACAAGACTGTATCTGTAAACTGGTGGGACGTACCAGGTAGAGATGAGGCTTGGAAAGAACAAACTATAAGAAACACATCAGAAAGACAGTTTGCTGTAGAGTTTGAGTGTGAGTTCTTAGGTAGTACGAACACATTAATCGATCCTTATAAGTTAAGACAGTTGACTTTTGATAACCCAATGAGGTATAATGAGAGGTTAAAAATATTTGAGGATCCAATTCCTGATCATATCTACGCAGTAACAGTAGATACAAGTAGAGGCGTTGGTAATGACTACAGTGCATTTATTGTATTTGATGTGTCTGAAGTACCATATAGAGTAGTTGCTACGTATAAAGATAACACTATAGCGCCTATGCTGTATCCGAATTTTATACATAGAGCAGCGAGATTATTTAATGACGCCCATGTGATGGTAGAAATCAATGACATTGGGCAACAAGTTGCTGACATACTTCATAATGAATTTGAGTACACTAACTTAATTAGAGCTCAGTGGAAAGGAAGAGCAGGTCAGATAGTCGGCAGCGGATTTGGAGGAGGCGACAATCAACTAGGTGTCAGAACGACATCATCTCTAAAGAGAATTGGTTGTTCCTCATTGAAGACTATCGTTGAGAACGATAGATTAATATTAAGAGATTTTGATATCTTATCTGAGCTTACGACGTTTGTAGCAAATAAAAGAGGTACAAACTACGAAGCGGAAGAAGGCCAAACAGACGACCTTGCAATGTGCATGGTTTTGTTTGCTTGGTTAACAGGTCAAGACTATTTCAAAGAATTGACTGATATAGATATTAGAAAGAACTTACATGAAGCTAATGCGCAAGCGTTAGAAGACGACATGGTTCCATTTGGTTTCATAGATGATGGTTATGAAAGTGGATGGACAGAAGATGATGAATTCAAAGGTGGTGAATTGATCACGTCGGTAGACTTAAATTATGATGATTATGACCAAGAGCGGCTCTTCTAATATAGTATTTTATAAATAACATAGAGCTTTATAATCAGGATTAAAAAAATCCATCGTAACAAATAGGAGAATTGAAATGCCATTTCAGGTCAGCCCAGGCGTAAATGTATCAGAAATCGACTTGACTACGGTCGTTCCTGCTGTCTCAACCACTGAAGGTGCTATTGCTGGTGTCTTTAGATGGGGGCCAGTGGACACTAGAGTCTTGGTTGATAGCGAGGATACTCTAGTAAATAGATTCGGAAAACCAAACGGCGATCTTAACCCAGAAACTTTCTTCACTGCCGCTAACTTTTTATCATATGGTAACAAACTATATGTAACTCGTGTAGTCGATTCAAGCGCAAAGAATGCAGTTTCTAACAACAGCTCAGCTGCTGTTGTAGTTAAGAATGCAGACTTATTTCCGGAGGTAACATTCCAATCAACAGATCATTTTGTAGCAAAATACCCAGGTGTTCTTGGTAACTCTCTTAAAGTTTCTGTATGTAGAACAGCTAATGACTACACAGAGACTTCAACAGGTTCCATTACAGTAACTGCAGGTGCTAATACAGCTACAACAGGACAGGACGAATCCACAGGTGGTAGCGGTACTGGCCTTCTTGTTGTTGGAGATAAAATTAAAGTAGGTGATGCAGGTGCAGAACAGTACCTAACAATATCATCTATCGACACAACATCAATCACATTCAAAGAAAAATTCACAGGAACATCTAATTGGACAGCTAACACATTTGCTAAGTTCTGGGGTTATCAAGATCTAGTAAGATCTGCACCAGGAACTTCACCTTATGTCAATACAAGAGGTGGTGTTGGTGATGAAATCCACGTTGTAGTAGTAGACGAAGACGGAGATATCACAGGTGTACCAGGCCAAGTTCTAGAAGTCTTTGAAGGACTTTCAAGAGCTACAGATGCTAAAACAGAAACTGGTGAATCAAATTACTGGAAAGATGTAATTGAAAATCAATCATCTTGGATTTATGCACCTTATGCACAATCCATTGCTGCAGATACAACTGCTGCAGCATCAACAGCTTTGACAACTGACAATGCTGTTTACGATTCACTAAAACTTGGTGTTGATTCTGCTGCAGAAGGAAGTGTTTCTCTTGGAACATTAACAAGCGGATATGATTTCTACAAGTCAGCAGAAGATGTAGACGTAAGTTTAATCCTTACAGGTAAATCAGTTGGCGGAACAAACGGCGAAGGTCTTGGAAAATACATCATAGATAACATCTGTGAGTCAAGAAAAGACTGCGTAGTATTCATTTCACCAGCTAAAGAAGACGTTGTCAACAACGCTAACAACGAAAAAGATGCCATCGTAACATTCAGAAACTCACTATCCAATAGCTCATACGCAATGGTTGATAGTGGTTACAAGTATCAATACGACAAATATTCAGACAAGTACAGATGGATCCCATTGAATGGTGACGTAGCTGGACTAGCAGTAAGAACAGATGAGCTAAGAGATGCTTGGTTCTCACCTGCTGGTTTCAACAGAGGTCAGATTAAGAACATCGTAAAACTAGCTTTCAATCCTAAGAAAGCAGAAAGAGATGTACTTTATCAATCAGACATCAACCCAGTCGTTACATTCCCTGGACAAGGTACAGTATTGTTTGGAGATAAAACATTACTTGGCAAGCCAAGTGCATTTGATAGAATCAATGTTAGAAGATTATTCATTGTTCTTGAAAAAGCAATTGCAACAGCATCTAAATTTACTCTATTCGAATTCAATGATGAGTTCACTAGATCACAATTTAGAAACTTGGTAGAGCCTTTCTTAAGAGATGTTCAAGGAAGAAGAGGTATTTACGACTTCAGAGTGGTTTGTGACGAATCAAACAACACTGGTGAAGTGATCGATAGAAATGAATTTGTTGGAGATATCTACATCAAACCAGCAAGATCTATTAACTTCATTCAATTGAACTTTGTTGCAGTAAGATCTGGAGTAGAATTCTCAGAGATAGTTGGACAGTTTTAATAAATAGGAATAGGAGAATAAACAAATGGCTTTTAACATTAACGAAATCAGGTCACAGTTAACCCTTGGTGGTGCTAGACCATCGCTATTCCAAGTTCAACTGACGAACCCAGCAAACAGTGCAGGTGATATTAAAGCACCATTTATGATTAGAGCTTCACAGATTCCAGCTTCAACGTTGGGTCTAATTGAAGTACCTTACTTCGGTAGAAAAGTAAAGATTGCAGGTGACAGAACATTCGCAGAATGGAACGTTACAGTAATCAATGACGAAGACTTTTTAATCAGAAATGCAATGGAAGAGTGGATGCAAAGCATTAACTCTCACCTTGGTAACGTTAGAGGGTTTGGATCTGCAAGTGATCTATCATACAAGTCAACTGCTAGAGTAACACAATTTAGTAAGACCGGCGTACCAGTTAGAGAGTACAGCTTTAACGGAATCTTCCCAGTAAACATTACTGAAATGGAAGTAGATTGGAACAGTACTGATGTTCTACAAGAATTCCAGGTAACTTTCCAATACGATTGGTGGGAAGTGACTGGTGGTTCTACAGGCAACGCAGGCGGAAACTAAAACAGATAACTATAGAGCCCTGATGAAGGGCTCTAATAGTATCCCTAAATATATTATGAGGACTACTAATGGCTGAATTATTCGGTTTTGAAATCAAAAGAAAAAATCAAGAAGATCTTGGTTCATTTGTACCACGTCAAGATGATGATGGTGCTGTCGTTGTAGCTGAAGGCGGCGTTTATGGACAATACGTTGACCTAGAGCAAACATCTAAAACAGAAGGCGAGCTAGTAACAAGATATCGAAAGATGTCTATGCAGCCTGAATGTGAGAATGCTATTGATGATGTCATCAATGAATCAGTTGTTTATGATCCCGAATCCCATGTTGTAGAACTAAACATAGATAATGTAGACGTAAGTGAATCAATTAAAAAAACAATCAGAGAAGAATTTGATACTGTCAAAGATTTATTAGATTTTGAAAGACAAGGATACGAAATCTTTAGACATTGGTACATTGATGGTCGTCTCTACTTTCATATTATTATAGATGAACAAGATGTCAAGTCTGGCATTAAAGAACTTAGATACATTGATCCAAGAAAGATTAGAAAGATTAGAGTCGTAGATAAGAAGGCATCTGGTCAAGGTACGAATAAGTTTACTCTAAACAAAACAAAACAAGAATATTATCTGTACAACGAGAAAGGATATAAAAGCGGTCCAGGAATGGTGAACCCCGCTCAGAATACTACTCAAGGGCTTAAGATAGCAAAAGATAGTATACTTCACACAACTTCTGGTCTTATGAGTGAAGACAATAAAATGGTATTGTCTCATCTACATAAAGCAATCAAACCATTAAACCAACTAAGAGTATTAGAAGACGCTACAGTAATTTACAGAATATCAAGAGCGCCAGAAAGAAGAATATTCTATATTGATGTTGGTAACCTTCCAAAACTAAAAGCAGAACAATACCTCAGAGACATGATGGCCAAGCACAAGAATAGATTGGTCTATGATGCAACAACAGGTGAACTTAGAGACGATAGAAAGTTCATGACAATGTTAGAGGACTATTGGTTGCCAAGAAGAGAAGGTGGTAAAGGTACAGAGATTACTACTCTCCCAGCAGGTCAGAACCTAGGAGAGATGGATGACGTTTTATACTTCCAAAAGAAATTGTACAGAGCATTGAATGTTCCTGTTTCACGTTTAGAGCCTGAGGCTGGATTTAGTTTAGGTAGAGCATCAGAAATATCAAGAGACGAAATCAAGTTTCAAAAGTTCATTGCAAGACTTAGACTTAAATTTGCTGCATTGTTTGAGAAGGCATTAGAAAAACAATTGATATTAAAAGGCATTATTACGCCAGACGATTGGCCTTCTATTAGAAGAGAAATGAGATTTGATTTTGTTACAGATAATCATTTCTCTGAGTTGAAAGAATTAGAAATCTTTAATGATAGATTGAATGCTGTAAATAATCTGGATCCATACCTTGGTAAATACTTTAGTCAGGAATGGGTTAAGAAGCATATTCTTAAACAAACTGATGAAGAAATTAAAGAAATTCACGATCAAATGAATAGTGAGGCAGACGAACAAGAAGAAATGATGCCAGATATGGACATGGGTGGTGAAGATCAAGGTGGAAATGAGGACGGAGATGTTGTGAATTCAACAAGATTCCCGCCTGCACCCCCTGAGTAAAACTTAACATTTATAAATAAAGTTGGAGTAATATTATGAGTGATAACACAGCACGAGATATTGTTGATTTTGCATCTGAAGATAAGCCTAACAAAGCTGCAGATGCGTTTGATGATGGAATCAATGATAGGCTAGCAGCTTTGGTTGGTCAAAAGACTTTAGAGGTTGCTAACCAAATGGTAGGTCAGGAATATGAAGAGCCTGAATTGCCTGCCGAAGAAGAACAAGATGAAGGTGAAGAGGAGCAACTAGAATTAGACGTTACTATAGATGAGCCTTCTGAAGATGAGTCGGATGAATATGAATCTGACCAAGAACTTATTTCAGAACCAGAAGAAGATTCTGAGGAACAACAGGAAGACGAAGATGAAGAGACTTAGAGACATCGTTGAATTAAACAAAATGGATATCATTCCATCTGCTGACGTTGGGACAAAGCCTAAGAGCGATTATACCCAACCAAAGTCTGACGCAGTAGCTGCGTTTGTAGACAAGCATGTGGTTCAAAAAGTTCCTCATCCTGCTTATGCAAAACAAGAAGAGCAAGATGCTGTCTTCCAAGCAACAAACATTAACAAGGATAAATCCAAAATGTCCAGTTACCATGACGGCGAAGATGAAGCTGTCTATGAAGCAGTCGAGTTTGTCAGAGACAATCTAAGCGAAGATAACTTAGAATTGTTTGATGAGCTATTAAAAAATGACAGAGAACAGGCTGTTAAATTTGCACTTGATATTACAGAGGAACTCATCTAATGAGGATCCTAATTCTCAAGGGTGATGAAGTTGCTGCTGGTGTAAACCTTGCAGCTGCTAGCACAGTAGATAACGCTACGTTGGTTAAACATTACCACACGGCTGCAGCTACTGTAACTCTTGTTGATAGTGCTAATACACAAATTGGTAACACAACTGTTGCAGCTGGCGTGTCTTACTTTAGTAAGCAGCCATCAGATAAAATATTTGCAACAGGTGGTTCATTTACATCTATTGGATACATTTAGGGGAACAAATGAAACTTATTGCAGAAACAATTTTCGATCAAATTCAACCAATCATAGAAGCTAAAGAAGATGGTGGTAAAAACTATTTCATCGAAGGCGTTTTTATGCAAGGTGGTATCGTTAATAGAAACGGAAGAATGTATCCTGTTCCAGTATTGGAAAAAGAAGTAGAAAGATACAATAACGATTACGTTAAAACAAACAGAGCATATGGGGAACTGGGTCATCCTGATGGTCCAACAATTAACCTCGAAAGAGTTTCTCATATGATTAAAGACCTAAAAAAAGAAGGTAACGACTTTGTAGGTAAAGCAAAGATTATGGACACACCATATGGTAAGATTGTAAAATCTCTTATCGATGAGGGTGCTCAGCTTGGTGTTTCATCTCGTGGGATGGGAACATTGAGACAAGCTGGCAGTGGCATTAATGAAGTACAGAATGATTTCATGCTAGCTACTGCTGGTGATATCGTCGCAGATCCATCAGCTCCAAATGCATTTGTAAATGGAGTTATGGAAGGCGTCGATTGGGTTTATGATGCGGCTTCAAATTCTTGGTCACAACGAGTGATTGAAAACATCAAGCAAGCCGGACATAAAAATTGGAAACAAGTACAAGAAAATAAGATAGCTGCATTCCAGTCTTTCTTAGATTCTTTGCTAACAGAATAGTTTTTTATAAATATAGAAGACTCATTACATATTAAAAATAGGAGCAAACACAAATGGCCGATAATGAACTAAGAAAGTTCGCTAACGAGGATATCGAAGCCGTGGCTGAGGACCAAACACAACTTGATGAGTTCAAGGCCAGTGGCGAAGATAGCTCTATTGCGGACCCTATCGCAACCAAATCTAATAAAAGACCTGCTGATAAAGAAGGTAAAGAGCAGCCTGGACCACAAGGTGGCAAAACAGTGACACCTGGAACTGAACCAAGCGGCGACATGCTTTCTGTATCAAAAGGTAAAGCACCTGCTAGAAAAGCAGACAAAGCTGGATCTGACAAGCCATCTTCACCTAAAGTTGCAACACCTGGACAAGGAAGTGTCAAAGAAGACATCGATGCAATTTTCGCTGGCGAAGAGCTATCAGAAGAATTCAGAGAAAAAGCAGAAACAATTTTTGAAGCAGCTGTAAACGCTAGAGTATCTTCTATCGAAGAACAACTCAAAGACGACTACGCATCTGCTTTAGCTGAATCTGTAGAAGAAATCAAAGAAGACCTTTCTGGAAAGGTCGATAACTATTTGAATTACGTAGCTGAAGAATGGATGAAAGAAAATGAAGTAGCTGTAGAATCATCTCTCAAAGTAGAGATTGCAGAAAACTTCATGTCAGGAATCGCTAAGCTAATGGAAGCCCACTCAATTAAACTTCCTGAAGCTGAGGACAATGACATTCTTGCAGACCTCCAATCTAAAGTTCAAGAACTTGAAGCTAAGTTAGAAGAAGAAACAGTTAGCAAAATTGAAGTAGCTAACAAACTTCAAGAAGCAGAGCAAAGAATTATTTTTGCTGAGCTTACTGACGACTTAGCCGAAACCCAAATTGAAAAAATCCGTGCTCTATCGGAAGGCCTAGATTATGATAACGCCGAAGATTACTCTAAGAAAATCACAATGCTCAAAGAGTCATATTTCGGAAACAAAACAGCAAGCGTTAACCTAGAAGATGACGAACCTGTCGATCTCGACGAAGAAGTCAAACTTCCTGGAAACATGCAAGCATATGCGTCCGCGATTTCGCGTACAATTAAAAAATAAATTAACAGGAGAAAACCATGTATTTACATGAAGAACTTCAAAACAAATGGCAGCCTATCCTAGAGCATGCTGATTTACCAAATATTTCAGACTCTCACAGAAGGTCTGTAACAGCTGTTTGTCTTGAAAACACCGAAAAATCTCTAAAAGAGAACAGAGGATTTGCTCCTACTTCTTTACTAGAAGCAGCTCCTACAAACGCAACTGGATCTAGTATCGACAACTACGACCCTGTGTTAATTTCTCTCGTTAGAAGAGCTATGCCAAACCTACTTGCATACGATCTATGTGGTGTTCAGCCTATGACTGGACCTACAGGTTTGATCTTTGCAATGAGAAGCAGATATGCATCTCAAGCAGGTGCCGAGGCTTTCTATAACGAGGCTAACACTGAGTTCTCAACTGTCGTTGCTGGTTCTGGTAACAACACTCTTGGTCAATCCCAAGAAGGCGTACTACCAACAGGTAACAGCTCAACATACAACTTCGCAGAAGGTATGTCTACAGCTCAAGCTGAAGCTCTTGGTTCATCTGGTAACACAGCTTTCCCAGAAATGGCTTTCTCAATCGAGAAAATCTCTGTTGAAGCTAAATCCAGAGCTCTAAAAGCTGAGTACTCAATGGAACTTGCTCAAGACCTTAAAGCAATTCATGGTCTTGACGCTGAAACAGAATTGTCTAACATTCTTTCTACAGAAATCTTAGCAGAAATCAACAGAGAGATCGTAAGAACAATTAACTTGGTTGCAAAACCAGGTGCTGATCAGCACACAACAACCCAAGGTACTTTTGACTTAGACACTGACTCAAACGGTCGTTGGATGGTTGAGAAGTTCAAAGGACTTATGTTCCAAATCGAAAGAGAAGCTAACGCTATTGCAAAAGGAACAAGAAGAGGAAAAGGTAACATCCTAATCACTTCTTCAGATGTTGCTTCTGCTCTACAAATGGCTGGCGTTCTTGATTACACTCCTGCTCTTAACAGCAACAACTTAGCAGTAGATGATACTGGTGCAACATTTGTTGGTGTTCTAAATGGCAGAATCAAAGTGTACATCGATCCTTACTTCGCTGCTCAAAGTGGTTCACACTACATGACAGTTGGCTACAAAGGATCATCTGCATTTGATGCAGGTCTGTTCTATTGCCCATACGTTCCACTACAAATGGTGAGAGCTGTTGGTGAAGATACATTCCAACCAAAAATTGGATTCAAAACTCGTTACGGCGTAGTTGAGAACCCATTTGCGAGAGGAACTACTGCACTAGCATCTAATGGCGCTTTAGTACACAACGCTAACGAATATTACAGAAGAGTACTAGTTACTAACTTAATGTAATAACAATAAAAACATTACGTTTTAAGAGGAGCTTCGGCTCCTCTTTTTTTATCTGTTGACATATAAATAGAAATGCAGTATAATACTGCACTGTCGGAGGTAAGTCTATCTTGCTTAACCAAGAAAGCTCTTGGCGCTACTTAAGGGTAGCGCACGACATCACACTGACACACAAGGAGAAAATTATGTCAAACGGAAAATCAGGTTTCGAAATTCGAGCCGATCTATTAAGCCTTGCAGAAGGTATTCTAATCAACAACATTGAGAATGAGAGACAGACCATATATTCATGGAATGATAATCATCCTGAATCTAAAAAGGAAATGCCTTTGAGGACTGTTGCTGTACAAGACGTCATTGATATTGCAAAACAATTCAATGAGTTTGTGAATGAAAAATAAGAGATAAATAGTACATGGCAAAAGTTTATCAACCAACGAATACTAACTTCCTTTCACAACTTGGTTTTAAGTTTACGATCAAGAAGCTCCCTACAGTCAACTTCTTTATCCAAAACATTACATTACCAAATGTTAGTGTTCCTGAGTTAGAAATCAATACACCTTTCTCAAGATTGCCATATCCTGGTGATAAGTTAGAGTTTGGTGATTTGACTTTCACATTCAGAGTTGATGAAAACATGGCTAACTATCTCGAACTGCTCAATTGGATGAAGTCGTTTGCAAGGACTGATGACATAGAACAAACTAAGACTGCATGGGAGAATCAAAAGACTTCTCCAATGAGCGACACTAAGGTTTTCAGTGACGCTACGTTAATGATTAACAATAGCGCAATGAATCCAAACATTGAGGTACAATTCGTTGACCTCTACCCCTATTCTCTAGGAGAATTGACCTTTACAACGACAGGCCAGGACGTAGACTATCTTGAATGCTCTGCTGGTTGTAAATATAGAAAATTTGAAATCACAACTTTATAAGGATACATTATGTTTGATGCGAGTAAGTTTCTGGCAGCAGCCAGACAAAGTTCAGTAACTGTCGAGTTTACAAAAATCAATACTGGTGAAGTGAGAGTAATGCCCTGCACACTTTCAAAAGAAGTAGCACCTGACATGCCAATAATTATAGAAGCATATGATCCAAAATCGGATCATCTTGTTGTATGGTCTTTGGATAAGAATGCGTGGAGATCATTTAGAGTGAACACGGTAACTAATTGGTATGTGAATGAAACAGAATCAAAAGCTAGCGCTGAAGGAAGCGATAACTGATACACTACTAGGCACATTAATAATGCTGCCTCTTAATTATTTAATAATCTATATCTGTTTAGACCTGTTGTCTTTTAACGCGTTTCAGATTACAATAACGAGTACTGGCACATTGTTTTTTGTAGCAGTGTTCCGTAAGGCATATATTAGATTATACTTTGAAAAGAAAAATGAAGCTAGAAGAAATACAAGAATTATGGGCGAAAGACAGCAAGGTTGATAGAACTGAGCTTGGTGATGAAGCTATTAAGATTCCTCAGCTGCACAGTAAATACTTTAACATCTTCTCACAAGAACGTTTAGCTCTTAAAAAGATTGAAGAAGATGGCAAGATATTGTATAGAGACCTTTGGGAATACTATCAAGGATCCCTTGACTATGAGACCATGCAACAATATCAATGGGAACAAAATCCACTGAAGATTTTGAAAGCAGATATACCTGTATACTTAGAAGGTAATAGAGATTGGATCAACTATAATCTAAAGAAAGCATACCAAAAAGAAAAGGTAGAATTCTTAGAAGCAATCATTAAGTCTCTTAACAATAGAGGATTCAATATTAATGCTGCTATTCAGTGGGAGAAATTCAAAGTAGGAATTTAATGAAAGAAACATTGATCGCATCAAAGGTCAATGAAGTTTATATGTCAGTAGATTGCCAAGGTGGCTCTTGCTGGGAACTTCAAGACTACTTCACATTTACAGTACCAGGTATGCAGTTCATGCCTCAGGTAAGAAATAAAATGTGGGATGGTAAGATACGACTTTTCAATCCTACAACAAAAAGAATCTATGGTGGTCTGTTACCACACGTAGAGCAGTTTGCAAAAGAAAGAGGATACGATTTAGTTATTGATCCAGCTTATGCAGACGATGAGTTTAGTTTAGTTGAAGCTAAACGATTTGCAGATTCAATTGGCTTACCATTTGATGTCCGTGATTATCAGTTGAACGCTTTTGCTCACGCAATAAAGAAAAGACGTTCCTTGATGTTGTCACCAACAGCAAGTGGTAAGTCTCTTATCATATATCTTATTACAAGATATCTATCTCAACGAACATTGATTATTGTTCCGACAGTATCGCTTGTAAAACAAATGGCTGGCGATTTTGATTCGTATGGATACCAACAACCAATGCATTGCATTACGGCTGGGGTTGAAAAAGAAACAGAACACGATGTAACAATTAGTACATGGCAATCAATATACAAGATGCCAAAGAAATGGTTTGATCAGTTTGATGTTATTATTGGAGACGAGGCTCATCTATTCAAAGCAAAGTCGCTAACATCCATACTAACAAAGATGATAGATTGCAAATATAGATTTGGGTTCACAGGTACGCTTGATGGAACACAAACACATAAGTTAGTTCTTGAAGGATTGTTTGGTGCCGTAGAGCAAGTGACAACAACATCTGAACTTATAGACAAAGGAACGCTATCTGAGTTCAAAGTAAAAGCAATTGTTCTACAATACGATGATGAAACTAAACGTCTAAGAAGCAAAGATAAATATCAAGATGAAGTAGACTTTTTAGTTCGATATACAGCTAGAAATAGATTCATCAGAAACTTAGCTTTGAGTTTAGAAGGCAACACTTTATTGCTTTATCAATTTGTAGAAAAGCATGGTGTGCCTTTATTTGATGATATTAAGAAACAAGCTGGCGACAGACCAGTTTATTTTGTTTCTGGCAGTGTGGGTGGTGATGAGAGAGAACAAATCAGACACATTGTAGAGGATCAGAATGATGCTATCATTGTTGCGAGCTTTGGTACTTTTAGTACAGGGATCAATATTAAACGGTTGCACAACATTATCTTTGCCTCACCAAGCAAAAGTAGGATTAGAGTCCTGCAATCAATTGGTAGAGGATTACGTAAAGGTAATGAGAAGGAATCAGCCACATTGTTTGATATTGCAGATAACTTATCCTATAAATCTAAATCCAACTTCACGCTAGAGCATTTTGCTGAAAGGTTAAAAATGTATAACGATGAGAAGTTTGATTATAAAATCTACAAGGTAAAACTCAAATGACAGAACCAGCTCTTATAAAATTAATAACAGGCGAGCAGCTTGTTGCACGAGTGCAAGATAACAATGACGGCACCGTTACGTTGTTTGATCCTTTGTTAATAGAAAGAATGGCAGGATGGAGAGGAACACAAATGGTTGTGTCTGATTGGATTCCATTTGCTAAAGAAGCATTTATCACTATTTCTACGGATAAAATCGTTGCCTTTAAGTACGGTTTAGAGGATAATGCTATAAGAAATTATGAACAGTTTATTAACAATCCTGTTGTTAATAATAATGAATACTCTGAAGAAGAAATAAAAGAAGCTCTGGATACCCTACCAGAGATATTGCAGAGAATGCAATCTAACACAACAATACATTAATATGGCAACCGCAAAAAAAAGATCAATACATTATGTAGATAACAAATTATTATTGGAAGAGATGATAAAATATCTTGACGCTGTCAAAGAAGCTGAAGAATGTGATTCAGAAAAGCCTAGAATTCCAGAATACATTGGCGAATGTTTGCTAAAGATATCCAATAGGCTTTCAACAAAGCCAAACTTTATTAACTATACGTATCGAGAAGAGATGATTAGTGATGGTATTGAAAACTGTATCAACTATCTCGGAAACTTCAATCCAGAAAAGTCTAATAATCCATTTGCATACTTCACACAGATAATCTATTATGCATTTCTAAGAAGAATCCAAAAGGAGAAAAAGCAACTTTACATCAAACACAAATCGCTAGAACAAAGTTTAATTTTAGACGAGCTTGTCACCCATGGCAATGAGAATGATCCTGGTGACCATTCTGCATATGTCAATCTTAATACAGACTACATGAACGATTTTATTGAAACGTTCGAAGAAAAAGAAGCTGAGAAAAAACAAAAACGTGAAAAGAAAAAAGGTTTAGAGAACTTTATTGATGATGATGAAAACGAAATATGAAGATAGCCCTGATAACTGATCAACATTTTGGAGCACGAAATGATTCTAAAAGAGTGCATGATCACTTTGAAAAATTTTATAGTGAAGTATTTTTTCCTGAGATTGAAAAACGTGGTATAGATACTGTTATTGATTTAGGTGATACGTTTGACCGTCGTAAGTTTATTAGTTTCTCATCGTTAAAAAGAGCAAAGGAAATGTTCTTCCAGCCATTGGCAAACAATGGTATTCATCTTCATGTGCTTGTAGGAAACCATGATAGCGTTTATAAGAACACATTAGAACTTAATAGTGTTGATCTTCTACTAGAGGAATACACTAACATTACTCCTTATATTGATCCAGCAATAATAGAATTTGATGGGTGCGAGATTATGATGGTGCCTTGGATTTGTGATGCTAATCAAGAGCAAACGTTTGCAATGGCTGATAAAACTTCAGCTCAAGTACTGTTTGGGCATCTTGAATTATCTGGTTATGAAATGTACAAAGGTGGTTTTATTGATCATGGTATCAGTGACCATTGGTTGAAAGGATTTGATATTGTTTGCTCAGGTCATTACCATCATAAGTCAACAAGAGGTAACATAAACTATCTTGGTTGCCCTTATGAAATGACATGGAGTGACTATGATGATCCAAAAGGTTTCCATATTTTTGATACGAACACACGTGAGATAGAGTTTGTTGAAAACCCAAACAGACTATTCTACAAGATCTGGTATGACGATGAAGCTATGGATATGAAACAAGTGATGGATATGGCATCAGAGTTTGATATCTACAACGGCAAGTCTGTCAAAGTCATTGTCAAGTCAAAAGAAAAGCCAATGTTGTTTGATGTATTCATTGAGAAGTTGGAAGCTGTTGATCCAATGGCCATTCAAGTTGTGACAGATCATTTACATTTAGACTTGGAAGATGATAAAGAAATTATTGACGAAGCACAAGACACATTAACCATCCTTGATAATGTCGTTGAAGGTTTAGAGATTAAAAACGATAAGCAAGAACTTAAAACATTATTGAGGGATTTATATTCTGAAGCGTTAACTATTGTATGATTATATTTGAAAAGATTAGGTTTAAGAACTTTCTATCTTATGGTGAAAATTGGACCGAGATAGATCTTAATAATGCAAAAGATACTTTGATCATTGGTGAGAATGGTGCAGGTAAATCTACATTCATGGATGCATTGTCGTATGCATTATACATGAAACCATTTAGAAAAGTAAACAATCCACAGCTTGTCAATAGTATCAACAAGAAACATCTGAAAGTAGAAGTAGAGTTTCGTATTGGATCCCATTCCTATAAAGTAGTAAGAGGCCACGCACCAAGATTATTTGAGGTCTATCAAGATGGCGATCTACTAAACCAAGATGCTCATACTAAAGACTATCAAAAAGTATTAGAGCAACAGATCTTAAAGATGAACTATAAATCATTCTCACAGATTGTTGTGCTTGGTAGTAGAAACTTTATTCCTTTCATGCAACTATCATCACCTGATAGAAGGACAGTGATTGAAGATTTATTAGATATTCAAATCTTTACTCATATGGCTAATCTATTGAAAGATAGAATACAAACAAATAAGAACGACTTGATAGAAGCAGAACATCAAGTAGATTTAATTAATCAGAAGATTGATATACAGCAAGAGTATATTACTAAACTTGAGACGGACAGCAATACAAAGAAAAAATCTCTACAAAAAGATATTAAAGACAGACAAAAAGAGATAGATAAGCTAAGGGAAGAAGCAAATCAAGTCAATGAGACAGTTAAAGAATTGTCTGAACAAGTATCTAACCATGATAAATTAAAAGAGAAGACACGAACATTAGTTAGCCTCGAGAAGCAGATTGAACAAAAGATTTCAAAACTACAATCGAAGGTACACTTCTTCTGCAACGAAAACGATTGCCCTACATGCGGCCAGGAGATAGACGATGAATTCAAACAATCAGAAATCGAAAAAACGAATGGAGTTCTTGGTACGACGAAAAGAGGTCTTGTTGACATTGGAACAGAAATCCAAAAGACAGAAGAGAGCATTAGAGATCAAATCAAAGTTCTTGACCAAATTAGTAACCTCCAAGCAGAAATTACAACAAGGTACAATAGAATATCTGGGATTGAATCGTATATTGAATCTATTGAAAAGAATCTATCAGCAGAAGAAACAGAACAATCAAACCTAACAGAGAAGAAAAACGCTTTAGCAGAGCTTCAACAGCTTGAAGAAGAACAGATTGTTAATCGTACTAATCTTAGAAGACAGAAGGTAATATACGATACAGCATCAACGCTATTAAAAGATACTGGCATCAAGTCAAGAATCATCAAACAATATGTTCCTGTGATCAATAAACTGGTAAACAAATATCTAGCATCAATGGAGTTCTTTGTTGACTTTCATCTTGATGAGGATTTTAACGAGACAATCAGATCAAGACATAGAGATGTGTTCAGCTACAATTCATTCTCAGAAGGTGAGAAGATGAGAATTGATCTTGCATTGTTGTTCACATGGAGAGCAATTGCTAAGTTAAAGAACAGTGCTAGCACAAACGTTCTGATTATGGATGAGGTATTTGATTCATCATTAGACAGTGGTGGTACGGACGAGTTCTTAAAAATCATAAAAGAGTTGACTTCTGATACAAATATCATTATAATATCACACAAGACTGATCAGCTTGTGGACAAGTTTAGTAACGTCCTCAAGTTTGAGAAGCACAAGAATTTTTCAAGGTTAGTTACATGAGCAAAGACGAGTTTGTCAGAAAGTATAGTTTAATAGATCCCTCAGTTAAGATACTACACACAAAACTCGAACCTTTTGACTTTAACAGCCCACCTGTAGATCCTGTAGAGCTCGCAAAAGATATGATTGCTCATATGAGATACTATGGTGGCATTGGACTGTCAGCAAATCAATTGGGTTTACCATATAGAATCTTTGTATGTGAAGGTGATCCTGCTTTTGCAGTATTCAATCCAACTATTACAGCGTATGGTGATCAAACAGTATTACTTGATGAAGGATGTTTATCATATCCAGGCCTTTATATGAAAGTGACAAGGCCTGCTAACATAAGAGTTAGGTTCAAGGATCCATACAACAATCCAATTGTTAAGAAGTTTGAAGGTATGACATCAAGAGTGTTTCAACACGAGTATGATCACCTTGAAGGTATTGACTATTTGTCAAGAGTGTCGAGATTAAAATTAGAAAGAGCAAAGAAGCAGCAAGAGAAGTTGTTGCGAAAAATTAGGAGCGGCAAGTTACGATGATAGCATTTAGTGAAACGTTTTATAGTGTGCAAGGTGAAGGATACTTCACTGGTGTACCGTCTACATGGTTAAGATTCTTTTTGTGTAATCTTCAATGTGATGGGTTTGGTCAAGATGATCCAACTAACCCAGATAGTTATGACCTGCCATATCAGACAATTGATATCAAAGATATTACTAAGATTGAAAACTTGCCTGTATGGGAACGTGGTTGTGATTCATCATATTCATGGTCTAAGAAGTTTAGACATCTACAGCATAAGATGACTGCAGAAGAGATTGTAGAGCGTCTCAGAGGCCATATGATAAATGAATTCAATCCTGAAGGATTGTATAAGCATCCAGTCTCTAATGAGACAGCACATATTGTTTTTACTGGTGGCGAACCATTAATGAAACATGCACAGAAAGCTGCTATAGATATTTGGAACATATACAGAAGTAAATTGGCTGGTCAGAAACCAGAATGGATCACTTGGGAAACAAATGGTACTCAAGAGTTGACAGATGATTTCTTTAACTTCTTTAGTAATGGTGGATGCTGCTCTGCTAGCATCTTCATCTCATGTTCACCAAAACTATTTACTGTATCAGGTGAAGAACGTAAGAGAGCAATTAGACCAGAAGTAGTTAAGCAGTATGATAGTATGGTCCACCAAAATAGATTGAACAAGCAAACAAAATATCATCCTCATGGCCAATTGAAGTTTGTTCTTGGACCAAAGCAAGAGCAATGGGATGAGTTGGATGAGGTAGTTGCAATGTTTAGAGAGGCTGGTGTTGATTGGCCAGTATGGATCATGCCAGTTGGTGCGACTGTAGAAGGTCAAAAGATGTGTGATGGTGATGTTGCTAACATGGCACAAGCTAGAGGCTACTCAGTAGCAGCTAGAGTTCACACATATATGTGGGGGAATGTCATAGGTGTTTGATCCTATCCTTATGTTTGGCTGCTCGACACATAAAATAGAAGCAGATTGGGATGCTATCAACAATCAAATTCTTGAGCGCAAAATAATGAAGATTGATGTTGATGTGACTAAATCATTCAATGAAGATTCAGCATATCCCTCTACAAAAGAATGTAAACAAGTATTACAACAGATTCAAGAAATTGCAAGAAAAGAGATACATTCACGATTAACTAATTTTAATGAGTGGGCTCATGTAGTTGAGCCTGATGAATCTACAATGATTCATACACATACTGTTCCTAACAAACCAGATTTTATCTCATGGGTATTATGGACTAAAGCAGAAAAAGGATGTGGTAGCTTAGTTCATTACTTTAGTGCATGCAACAGACAAATAATCAAGGAATTCGAACCAGAAGTTGGTAAGTTATTATTCTTCCCAGATTTCATTCCACACTTTACAAAAAAGAATAATAGTGGAGTAGTGAGAATTTCATTGAGTGGTAACATGGTGATACCACCACAGGACATTAAAGATGCAAGTCCTGAAAATATATTTAATTATGTAGGAGTAACAGATGCCCGTTAAGTTTGGTAAATCAACAAGGAAGTATATTAAAGGTCAGATGAGACCTAGTTTTCAGTACGATCATGAGTACATAAAACAAAAAAGTAAAGAAGAATTATTTGAAACTATTAACAAACCAAACGTTAATAGAAAGTTGAGAGTAAAATGTATCCGTGAATTGGATAGACGAAAAATTAAAATTAAATGGGAGAAAAAATATGACAGTCTCGAAAGCGTTTTATAGTGGTAAGACATACACTCATGCAACTGGCCACAGTTGTGCATTCAGACAATGGAGAGCAGATAGCCATTGCAATCTAATTCATGGTTATGCACTTCAGTTTGAACTTATGTTTGGATCCAGTAGTCTTGATGAAAAAAATTGGGTCGTAGACTTTGGTGGTCTAAAAGAATTAAAGGAATGGTTGAAATATATGTTTGACCATACGTACCTTGTAGCTAAAGATGATCCACATCTTGATGTGTTTGTTGATCTACAAACCAAGAGCCTTGTTGATTTGAGAATTGTTGAGGCTACAGGATGTGAAAGATTTGCAGAGTTGACTTTTGATAAAGCTCAGAGTATAATACAAGAAAAATATGGTGACAGGTGTTGGGTTGAGGCTGTTACTGTAAGAGAACATGAAAGTAATTCAGCCACAGTGAGAAGAGTAAATGCCTAATATTGATTATTCAAAGAAAATGCCAGACACTATCTTCACATACGATGAAGATTTCTATACAGATGATCTACCAGATCCTCAAATTGATCCAGTACTTCCAGGTGCCCGTGTACCTCTTAAGAAAGTAGGTATTGGTCCTGTTGATTTGCCAGTAAGATTTATGAGTAGAAGTGGTGGTGAAAAACTACTACAGACAGAAGCAAGTTTGTATTGTTCTTTGGATGATCCTAACGCAAAAGGTCTCAATCTATCAAGACTTTATTTGATTATGCATGAGCAGATCAAAGACAAGATGTCATTGTCTGGTATGGAAGAGGCTTTGAAAGAACTTGCTGTGAAGCAAGGTTCTAAAAACGCTTATTGCAAACTAAGGTTTAAGTATCCTATGAAGCAAAAAGCACTCAGGTCTAAAGGTCTTGAAGGTCACATTGCCTACAAGACTGAAATAGAGGGTCAATATCGTGACGGAGATTATAAATGGTTTGTTACTGTTGACTATGTCTATTCTAGTACTTGCCCTTGTTCTTTCGAGCTTGCGCACGACGCGCGCACGAAGAGAAAAGCGGCTGCTAACGCACATAGTCAGAGATCTATTCTCAAGGTCAAAGTAGCATTTAATCGTAAAGAACATGACATAGTATGGATTGAGGACTTAGTAGACTTATGTAGAGATAACATTCCTACTGAAGTACAGATTGTTGTTAAACGAAGAGATGAGCAAGCGTTTGCAGAACTTAATGGTGCAAACTTATTGTTTAGTGAAGATGCAGTACGTATCATGCATGCAGCATTAGATGGCTGGGTAAATGATAATAGGATTAAAGACTTTAGTATTGTAGCATCACATGAAGAGTCGCTTCATCCTTGGAATGCTATTGCAGTGTCAGTAGGTGGCTATGGGGTGTTGACATGATACCATTAAATGAAGCAGTATTACTCTGTGCAAAGAATAAAAAAAGCCTCGTTGAAGTAGAGCGATATGAAGATGGTAATTATAATGAGATCACTGTAACAACACTTTGGAGAAATGGTGAGTTTCTAATTACATGCGACAACTTAAAAGATGCTAGACAGCTTGAAGAATATTTCAATTGTAAAGATGATACAGAAATAAATCTGTATGAAGAATTTTCAGATGTAGAAATGCAAGGTACATTTGATGGTATTAGTGTAGATTTTGGTGGCGATTGTGAACTACTTGAAGAAGCGCAAGAGAACGACGACTTCTATTACTCAACATGGCTAGAAGATAATGGGTACGAGCATGTCGACACAGAGTATTATATTTACGGACCAGTTGCATACGCATGATCCCTCTCGTAAAAGCTGACCTGTTTATCGAAACGGTAGGCACTGAAGAACAACGTGCAAAAATCCTCGAGCAAATTCTCGAAGTTCGTCGATCTGACGTCAACAGAATGGAAAACACTAACGAAGGATGTTGGAGATCGTCAGCTGTATATAAAGATATAGATTGGCTTATAGAAGGTGTAACAACGCTTTGCAATCAAGCTATCAACCACTATAAAGAATTAGACCCTGCATTTGCAAACAAGCTAACCAACGTTAATAAACTGCAAAACTACTATTGGACCAATGTCAATGAACCAGGCAGCAGCAATGATATGCACGTTCATAGAGGCTATCCATTTACTGCATGTTATTACGTACAAGCAGAAGGAACAGGTCTTTTAGAACTTTGTAATGAGAGTAATCTTTTGAGTGAATGTGACGTCTTATCACCATTTACAACAAGATATCAATTCAATCCTATGAATGGTAATTTGTTTTTATGGCCTGGATGGATTCCTCATAGAGTGTTGACAAATGAGTCAAATTGTGATAGAATATCCGTAGCTTTTAACTTATGGTTTACAAATGAAGAAAAAGAAACTAAATGATGCAGTAGTAGGTGGTATCTACGAGTACTATGATAAAAATGGTACAGTAGTATACAGAGGATCTACAGAGCATAGAGAAATTGAAAAGGTAGATTGGTATCATAGAGAAGGTCATACAAATACTAACTTTAGATATAGTATGACAGTGTTTAGATCCAATCTAAGACGTCCTATTGCTGAAAAGAATGAATGGCAAATAAGATGGGTCGTTGAACCAAAAGAAATGAAAAGAGAGCAATTGTTAATTCTCGAAGGCGAGAAGATAAGAGAAATGATTGATAACGGTCAATGTATGATGAACCATACACCTGACCCATTAGCAAGTTGGAAAAAATATAATGAAAAATAAAAAATTTATTTGGGTGACGTTTCAGAAAGAAGGCATCCACAAATACCCTCAAGCACTAACGGATCCTAATTTAGCGACAGGCGATGAATTTGACGTGTCGTTTTTAGGATATCCACATAGACATATGTTCCACTTTAAGGTAACTATTGAGGTTACCCATAATGATAGAGACATTGAATTCATACAATTCAAGCGTGATTTAGTAGGCCTTTATGATAAAGGTGCTATGCAGCTTGACTACAAATCTTGTGAGATGATAGCGCAAGATTTAGCTAAATATATACAGAGTAAATACCCTGGTCGTGAACTCGTTATCGAAGTATCCGAAGATGGAGAGAACGGCTGTACTATGTATTATTAGGAGAATGTATGAAAGGCTTCAAAGACTTTTTAGAAGAAGCAGATTTATCACCTAACACAGTAGTGTTAGTACCAGACATGAATCATAAACGATTTGTAGTGAAAGCTACTGGTAAAAATATTGGTATGCATTTAAGAGTTAATGAAGTTATCACTGACAAAGAACTCGGTGAACTACGTGATCAAGGGTACACAGTAAGATATTCAGATACAGAGAACAAAAAAGATGACGCTCCTGTATCATCTGGAAAAGCTGGAGTGCCTCAGAAAGATTAATTTATTATTGGAGCTATATTATGGAATTTTGTCATATCGGTCCTAGTCCTATGATGGACAAGGTCATTCAAAACAATCGTAACACATACCTTACATTAGCCCACATTATCGAAGAAGGTAATGAGGACTATATTAATTTCTATCTTGGTGAAAGACGAGAAGCTGAACTTGAAGGTAAGACGTTTACCAACATCATGGATAACAGTGCTTTTGAGTTATACAAAGCTCAGCAGCCAATGTTTCAACCTGACAAGTTAGTTGACCTAGCCACTAAGATCCAAGCAACACATATCGTACTACCTGATACACCAGCACATCCATCAATGGTAACTATTGATGATGCAAGACGATATGCACCTGTATTCAAAGAAGCAGGATTCAAAACTTTCTTTGTACCTCAAAGCGATATTGGCGACTTAGAAGATCTAATTACTTCATTTGCATGGGCAGCATCAAGTCCTCTTATTGACTATATTGGTATCAGTATTCTTGCAGTACCAAATGCATACAACTGTGAGAAAGGTAATAATTTACAAAGATTATTTTCAAGATGGAGGTTCATGAATGAACTCTATGATCGAAACTTGCTTGCATTGGCTAAGCACAATAACAAAAAAATTCATTTCCTTGGAATGGTTGACGGTCCAAATGAGATTTCGCTCGTTCGTGATTTTGATATTGACACTTGGGATTCTAGTGCTGGGATTTGGGCTGGATTAAATGGTATTGCTTTTGATAACTCACCAACAGGATTAATTGATGGTAAATTTGAAAAGCATGTGGACTTTAACTTTGTTACAGAGGATAATGCTGCAATCAAACTTGCACAACAGAACGTTGAGTATATTGACAGACTAGTTGAGCGTTATAATTGGACAGAAAGACTATGAGTAAGTTTAGATTTAATGAAGACAAAATCTTAAAAGAAGTTTCTGAATACATTGAAACAACTTATGCTGGACACTATGTTGGTGAACTAGCAGGAAAGAAAAAAGAAGAAATCCAAACAATTGATGTGTGGCAGACACTAGGTAGTTTAGATACCACATCAAGAGATACTGCAATCAAGTATCTAATGAGATATGGTAAAAAAGAAGGCTACAATAAGAAAGATCTATTGAAAGCTATTCACTACATTATTTTGTTATGGTATGCTACACAGGAGAACAAATGAGCATGAGACATATCCTATCAGTAGGGGAAGAACTACTGACAAACGTACAAGAAGGAGACAGCCAACCTAATGCTGTCGACTTGAGAGTAGGTAAGATATTCAAACTAGAAGATAAAGAGTTTGAGATATCTGAATACACAAAGAAGCATAGAGGATGTTGGGAAGTAGAGCCACATGATGGATATTTTTACTTAGAGCCAGGAACATATGAAATCATCATGGAGAATATTGTAACAATCCCTGAAGGTTATGCAGGATGGGTGATCACTAGATCGACCCTTAATAGAAACGGTCTCTTCATTACTAGTGGTCTATACGATTCAGGCTACCATGGAGTAATGGCTGGTGCACTTCACGTCGAAGGTGGCCCAGCTAAGATTCAGAAAGGTACAAGAGTGGCACAATTCTTAATGTTTGAAGCAGAAACGCTATCAATGTATGATGGTGATTATGGTGTAGGTAAAGAACACGATAAGAAGTACGGGAACTAAAATGGAAATTAAAATTCAACTAGAAGAGCTTAGAAAACGTAAACTATTCGTTGCAACACCAATGTATGGTGGCCAATGTGCAGGTATGTTTACTAAGTCAACAAACGACTTATCTGCATTGTGCATGCATTATGGTATTGAATGTAAGTTCTATTACCTATTCAACGAGAGTTTGATTACTCGTGCACGTAACTATTGTTGTGATGAGTTTCTAAGGTCAGATAGTACTCATATGATGTTTATCGATAGTGATATTGCATTTACTGCTAATGACGTTATCACTATGTTAGCATTAATGGATACTGAAGATCCAGAAAACAAATATGATATTATGTGTGGCCCTTATCCTAAAAAATGTATTTCTTGGGAAAAGATTAAACATGCAGTTGATCAAGGTGTCGCTGATGAGGATCCAGAAGTACTATCTAAGTTCGTAGGTGACTACGTATTTAATCCTGTAGGCGGTAAGACAACAATGAGTCTTTCTGAACCTGAGCAGGTAATGGAAGGTGGTACAGGATTTATGATGTTTACAAAGAAAGCTCTTGAAACATTCAAAGATGCTTATCCTCAAATGTCATACAAACCAGATCACGTAAGAACAAAACATTTCGATGGAACAAGAGAGATTCATGCTTTCTTTGATGCATTGATTGACGACAAGTACACAAATGTAGTACCTGAACTAACAGCCTTTTATGAGCAAAATCCAGAAGCTAAACCTGAGGAGGTGATTGATTTTATTAAGGATTGCAAAAAAGGTATTGATAGAGAAGAGTACTCAAACAGGTACTTGTCTGAAGACTATATGTTCTGCCAGTGGGCTAATAGAGCTGGTTTAGGCATATGGTTATGTCCATGGATGCAACTCCAACACATGGGGTCATTCGTGTTCGGTGGATCACTACAAGACTTAGCGTCTATTGGTGCTCCAGCAACTGCTGACCCTTCAAAGGTTGGCAAAAATAAAAATATGTAAGAGGTAAATTATTATTATGAAATTAAGTGAAGCAACAGTCAATGTGTTGAAGTCTTTCTCGACTATAAACGGAAGCATTGAGTTCAAACCTGGCAATATTGTGTCCACAATCTCGCCACAAAAAAACATATTAGCAAAGGCTACAGTTGATGATACATTTCCTTCAGCTGGCGCTATTCACAATCTGAATAGATTCTTAGGTGCATTGACATTGTTCAATGATCCTGCTCTACAATTCCAAGAAAAGTTTGTTACTATCAAAGATAGCAAGTCAAGCCTTAACTATGGTTTTGCAGACAGCAGTATGATTGTTACACCACCAGACAAAGAACTAAAACAAAATCCAATCGAGCTCTCTGTGACGCTTAAGTCATCTGACTTGATTGGGGTTCTAAAGTCTGCTGCTGTATTACAATTGCCTGAGATTAGACTATCGTCTGATGGTTCGTCAATTGAACTACAAGCATATAGTTCAAAGAATCCAACAGCTGATACATTCAGTACAATTGTTGATAGCAACAGTACAGGTAAAAAGTTTAGCATTGTGTTCAAAGTAGAGAATGTTAAACTTATGAATTATGATTATCAAGTAGATCTTTCGCAAGGAACACCACCAGTGTTCACTTCTGTAAACCAACACGGACCTAAGGTCAAGTATTGGATTGCTGCGGAGTCTACATCAACTTTCTTTGAATAATATGAATGAATTTTTGTGGGTAGAAAAATATAGACCTAAAACTATTGAACAATGTATTCTAACAAACGATCTCAAACAAACGTTTCAGAAGTTTGTTGATCAAGAGAATATACCTAATCTACTTTTATCTGGTTCTGCTGGGGTAGGTAAAACTACTGTAGCAAAGGCTATGTTAGAACAATTAGGTTGCGATTACATTGTCATCAATGGTTCATTGCATGGTAACATTGATACCTTACGTAACGATATTACACAGTTTGCAACAACTGTATCGTTTGCTGGTGGTCGTAAGTATGTTATCTTAGATGAGGCCGACTACCTAAATCCTCAATCAACGCAGCCAGCTCTTCGTAACTTTATGGAAGAGTATTCTGCAAATTGTGGATTCATTCTTACATGCAACTTCAAGAACAGAATCATTACACCTCTACAATCAAGATGTAGTGTAATTGAATTCAACTATCAAAAGAAAGATGCACCTAAGTTAGCTGGTGCTTTCTTTGAAAGAGTAAAAACAATACTACAACAAGAACAAGTACAGTTCGTAGATAAAGTTGTAGCAGAAGTAGTACAAAGACATTATCCAGACTGGAGACGTGTCCTTAACGAACTACAGAGATACAGTGTCAATGGAATAATTGATACAGGTATCTTTGCAAATACAAGTGACGATTCATTTAGCGATCTGATTAAGCTAATGAAAGAAAAGAACTTCACTGGTGTTAGAAAGTGGGTAGCTATCAATGTTGATAGTGATCCAACAGCACTGATGAGGAAATTTTATGACATTGCATCAGAAAAAATGCAACCAAGTTCTATACCACAACTAGTGTTATTGATTGCAGACTATCAGTATAAGTCGGCATTCGTAGCAGACCAAGAGATTAATCTTGTCGCATTCTTAACACAAGTGATGGCAGAGACACAATTCAAATAGGAGAAGTTATGCCGTTTATTGAAGAAGTAGGTCTTACAGGTATGTACGACCAAGTTGATCAATGGAAAGGTGTTATGCACGATCCAATGATTGATGGATACAATGGTTGGGCTTGCAAACAAAAACTATACTATACACTATGGGCTGTGCAAGATGCATTAAAAGATGCACCTGTGTATCATGGTGAAGATGAATGGTTAGGTGAACAAACTAAGTAATGAATCCATTTGACTTTGTAAACAGCATCAACTTCAATAAGAAGAATCTGATGAAAGAAAGCGGCAATGACGAATTGACTGAGAAACTTTATGTACCTTTCTTGGTCAATCGATCATTGTCATATTTCACAGACACATTGCTGTATGCAAACGAAATGAATCGTAATCATTTGCTTGACAACAAGCTACAATATGAGTTTTTACTAAATAGTATACGTCCAAAGAAGAGATTTGCAAAGTGGGCAAAACCAGAGAACAACGACGATCTGGATATAGTATGTCAATATTATGGATACTCTATTCAAAAAGCCAAAGATGTTCTATCTGTCCTCAACAAACAACAATTGCAATCTATACGTGACAAACTTACTATAGGTATTAAAGATAATGATTAAAATAGATGACATGATAGAAGTAACGCTTTCACAGTCAGACGACTTTCTAAAAGTTAGGGAGACGCTGACTCGTATTGGTGTTGCTTCAAGAAAAAGTAATACGTTATTTCAATCCTGTCATATACTTCATAAACAAGGCAAGTATTACATTGTCCATTTCAAAGAACTATTTGCACTAGATGGCAAACCCACTGACTTTGAAGTAGATGATGTAGCTCGTAGAAACACTATCGCTAATCTTTTAGACGAATGGGGTCTTGTGAAACTGGTCACCCCTCAAAAAAGTGCTGAACCAGTTTCATCTTTGAGTCAAATCAAAGTGATTCCATTTGGTCAAAAAGATCAGTGGGAGTTAGTAACCAAGTATAACATTGGAAAGAAAAAGTAGGAGATTATAATGGCTGAACAACAGCAACCACAAAAGATCGTAATTGATGATAAAGAATTTCTTGTCGACGATTTAGAACCAAATCAAAGATATATGTACGACCAAGTACTTGATCTTAGACAGAAACAATTTCAAGCTCAATTTCAACTAGATCAAGTTAACGTTGCACTTACTTCGTTTCAAAACATGCTTCAACAGTCTCTGACACAAGAGCCAGAAGCAGAAGAACCCCAAACCACACCCGAAACGAAATAAGTCGACAGGCCACCCAATAGGGTGGCCACCTTAAAATCCATTATATCATATATACACACAAATTATAATTGTTTATAATTATAGATTATAAAGGAAAATATAAATGGATTGGAAAAAGTTTGAAGAGGCTGCCGAGGTTTGTTTCTTAGTAGCAGTCTTTTTTATAATGGTGTTAGCGATAACCCCAACTGTATAGGAGTAAATATGAAGAAGCTAGTATCAATGGTAGCGTTGGTATTGTTTGCTAGCCCTTCTTTTGCAGATTGGAAACTTGAAAAGTTTGACAAGAACAATGACAGAAAGATTTCTCTAGTAGAAATGCAACAAGTATGTAAGTTCAAAGTTAGCGTTCAATTATTTAATCATGCAGATAAGAATGGCGATGGCGTTTTGAATAGAAAAGAAGCAGCAAGTGCTTCAAAGCTATTGAAAATGAATAAATGCGGTAAATAATAACTAACCTTCGTTATGGAAAAAATTGAAGTTCGTTTACTTGACGTCGATCTAAATCAATTTAGTGAAGATTGGCACAAGGCAGCAGCTGTACCGAAATACATCAAAAGAATTTCTACTGGCCTTCAGAAAGCCTACACATACCAAGATTTCAACTATGTAGCACCCTCAAGAGGGATACATACAGACCATCTTAGTGTGTTTAGAGGACTGAAGGCTATAGAAATAAACCCTACAGAACTATGTAATAGAACGTGCCACTTTTGTCCTAGAGTGGATCCTGACGTATACCCTAATAGAAATCTACACATGAGCGTAGAGACCATGCAAGCATTGGTCGATGACCTTGTGCAACACAAATATGTTGGTCAGATTACATTCAGTGGAATGGGCGAACCATTACTCAATAGAGATATTCTAAAACTAATTGAGACAGCTTCTAAGGCTGGCATCTATACTGAGATGGTAACTAATGGTGATAAGATTCTACAGAGCAAATGGTATCAATTACAAGACTTTGTTGATGCAGGATTGTCATGTATGTTTGTTGACATATATGACAGCAAAGAGCAGTACGATACATGGATTGATTTGATCAAACCTTTTTCAGGTAAAATTCGTTTTAGAATTACACCAAGATTCATAACAACTACTGACAACTTTAACAATAGAACTGGTATGGTCAAACATGATCTAATAGACGAAAACGCTTATGAAGCACCTTGTTTTGCTCCATCAGTAAAAGCGTTTATTGACTGGGATGGAACTGTACAATTGTGCTGTCATGATTGGTCAAGAACTGGTGGCAATTTTGGCAACATAAACGATCAACCGTTTCATGAAATATGGAACAATGATAAAATGAATAAGATAAGATATAATCTTATGAACAAGAAAAGAACAGATTGTGGATCCCCTTGTTCCACTTGTTCTACTGGTGGCAACCAGAACGACAAATTTATTAAAAAAACATGGGATAAAGCGTTGACTTTTAATAGTTAAATCGCATATAATATATAAATAGTTATGAGTGCTCATAAGAGGCTCACAACTTAACTTCGCTTAGAAAAGGAGGAATTATGACAATCTACGAAGAACCATTCGGTCGTTTCAGACCATTTAGTGTTGGGTTTGATGAAATGTTCAACAGACTCGACAGAATCCATAACTCAGTCGGCGGTAATTATCCACCTTACAATATTGTAAAAATTGATGAGGATAACTTTGCTATTGAGATCGCTGCAGCTGGCTTTGACAAAAAAGATTTTAGTATTGATCTAAAACAACAATCATTAAGAGTCAAAGCAAAAATTGAAGACAAAGAACAAAAAGACTTTGTCCATCAAGGTATTGCAGGAAGATCTTTTGAAAGAGTTTTTGCTTTAGCAGAGCATGTTAAAGTCAAAGAAGCCGAATACAAAAATGGCATTCTAACTATTTCTTTAGTCAGAGAAATTCCAGAAGAAGAAAAACCAATTGAAATCAAAGTCAAGTAGTTGACTTAAATTTCGTTATGATATATAATAGGGCCACTATATGTGGTCCTATTTTTTGGAGAAACACTATGGACATGAAAAAATTACAAGAGGAATTGGCTTTTGATGAAGGTGTTGTTAATAAAATCTACCTTGATCATCTTGGCTATCCTACATTCGGTATTGGGCATCTTATCAGAGAAACGGATCCAGAACATGGGTTACCCGTTAACACACCAGTATCTGAGCAGAGAGTTACAGAGGCTTTTCAACAAGACTGTTTAACTGTAGAATCAGATTGTGTGAGAATGTTTGCAAACTTTTTTGAACTTCCAGAAGAAGTACAAAGAGTAGTTGCAAATATGATGTTCAATTTAGGTTTTACCAGACTTAATAAATTTAACAACTTCAAAGCAGCAATCAGAGATAATGATTGGAAAAAAGCTGCTGTAGAAGGACGTGATAGTCTTTGGTACAGACAAGTTACCAAAAGGGCAGAACGTTTGATGAAAAGGTTGGAAAATGTCTGATATGTTATTAGTAGCGCTTAAGAAAAAGCTAGAAGGTGATCTAGCAGTAGCACAAGCTAACATTATGGTGTACAAGGAGAGATCTGTAGGTATTGGTGAACATCCAGAAGTCGTACAGGCAATTGAAGTAGAAGTTGCTAAAGCTGCTGAAGCTCAAGATAAAATCAATATGGTAGACAAACTACTAGCAGACGAAGTACAATCATTCATACAGGATTAATATGTTAAAGTGGCTCAACGGAGACGTTAGCGACAAAGGTAAAATTGGTATAACATTTGGTGCATTTGATTTGCTTCATGCAGGCCATGTAGCAATGTTAGCCGAAGCAAAACAAAATTGTAACTACCTTATTGTTGGATTACAAAACGATCCATCTGTTGATAGACCTGAAAAGAATAAACCAATTCAGTCAATATTTGAACGGCAGTTGCAGATCACTGCCTGCCGTTTTGTTGACGAGGTCGTCGTATACAATACAGAAGCAGACGTACTAGACATACTTAAAACCTTACCAATCAACGTAAGGATTATAGGTAGCGATTACCTTGAAAAAGATTTCACAGGTAAACAGTATTGTATTGACCAAGGGATAGAAATATTGTATAATAGTCGTTCACATTCATTTAGTACAAGCGAACTGAGAGACAGAGTTAAAAAGGCATGAAATTTTATACAAGCGTAGAGTGTTTAGGAGATAACGTTTACTGTCGTTGGATAGAAGACGGTGAACGTAAACAATCGATAGAACAATACTCGCCTACACTTTACGTACGTAACCCTGGCAAACAATCTAAATTCAAAACAATACACGGCGAACCAGTTCAACCAATGAAGTTTGAAACCATTGGTACTGCTCGTGACTTTATTAAGAAACACGAAGCTACAACTAACTTTCCTGTGTATGGCGTTCAGCAATTTGCATACACATACATCAATGAGATGTTTCCTAGATGTGACTATAAGTTCAATGATGTTAATGTTTTATACATTGATATCGAGACAGAAGCCACAGATGGATTTCCAGACGCAAATATAGCTAAAATGCCTATTACAGCTATTACAGTCATTCAACGAGATAAGACGGTAGCTATTGGATGTAACAATTATGAAGCACCAGAAGGTGTCGACTATATCAAATGTGACAATGAGCTGGATTTATTACGTAAATTCATTAACGTATGGAAAGCACTTGATCCAGATATCGTCACTGGCTGGAACGTAGAACTATTCGATATTCCGTACATTTGTAATAGGATTGATCGAGTTCTTGGGACACATGCAATGAGAGAGTTATCTCCATTTGGCATTGTGTCGAATAGAATGATTGTACGTAGGTCTTTTAATAACGATGAAGACGGTGGTCCAATTCCTAAAAACATTTACGGTGTTTGTGTGCTGGATTACTTATCGCTGTATAAAAAGTTCACTTACACTCAGCAAGAGTCATACAAGCTAGACCATATTGCAGAAGTAGAGCTTGGTGAGAACAAGATTGACTACTCTGAATATAATTCACTTGATGAGTTGTATAGAGAAAACTATCAACTGTTCATGGACTATAACGTAAAAGATACTGCTCTTGTTGTAAGACTAGAGGAGAAGATGAGGTTCATTGAACAAGCTCTCTCGCTAGCATACGACTGTGGTATCAACTATACGGATGCACTCACAAACGTACGTATGTGGGACATTATGATTCATAATGAGCTACTAGAAAAGAATATTGTCGTGCCTCCTATCAACAGAGCAGAAGCAGAACAAGTGACTGGTAGAAAGATTGAAGGAGCTTATGTAAAAGATCCAATTGTCGGTCTACATAATTGGGTTGTATCGTTTGACTTAAACAGTCTGTATCCTCATTTGATTATGCAATACAACATATCACCTGAAACGTATGAAGGTTTTATTAGTGGTAGCATGTCAGTTGATGAGATTCTAAATGGTGCATACGCAGACCCACAAATTAGAGATCACATAGAGAAGAACGATCTAACCGTTTGTGGATCCGGAGCAATGTATACAAAGTTGAAGCATGGTTTCTTACCTAAGATTATGCAGAAAGTATACAATGATCGTGTTCAGTGGAAATCTAAAATGATTGAAGCTAAGAAAGAATACGAGAAGAAGCCATCTAAGAAGTTAGAATATGATATTGCAAAGTTCAACAATATGCAGATGGCTAAAAAGATTCAGTTGAACTCAGCTTATGGTGCTTTAGCAAATGCATTCTTTAGATGGTATGATACAAAGTTTGCTGAGTCAATTACACTATCAGGTCAGTTATCTATTCGTTGGATGGAAAATGCAATCAACAGAAAACTCAACAAAGAGTTTGGCACTGAAGCAGATTATGTCATTGCAGTAGATACTGATTCACTATACATTACACTTGACAAAGTTGTTGAGACACATTGCAAAGAAACAGATACTGCTAAGATTATTGACTTCATGGATAAGGTGTGTGAAGATATATTAACACCTTTCATTGATAATGAGTACGCTAAACTTGCTCGTTATGTAAATGCCTTTGAACAGAAGATGTTTATGAAGCGAGAAAATCTAGCTGATAAAGGTATTTGGACAGGTAAGAAACATTACGTACTTAATGTGCATGATAGTGAGGGTGTAAGGTATAACGAACCTAAACTTAAAATTATGGGACTTGAGGCAATCAAGTCATCGACTCCTAAAGTAGTAAGAAAAGCTATTCATGATTGTCTTCATATTATGATGAATCAAGGTGAACTGCCTATGAGAGAATTCATCGAAGATTTCTATGAAAAGTTTAAGAAAATGCCGTTTGAATCTATAGCATTTCCTCGTGGTTGTAGCAACATTGATAAATATGTAAGCAGTTCTACAATTTATACAAAAGGAACACCTGCACACGTAAAAGGTGCAATACTTTTTAATCATTATGTCTCCAAGATGAAATTGAAGAATAAGTATGAATTGATTAGAAATGGAGACAAGATTAAATTCTGTTACCTGATAGAACATAATCCAATTGGTGAAAAAGTAATTGGATCACTTAACTATCTTCCAAAAGAATTTAATTTGGAAAACTTTATTGATTATGAAGAAATGTTTAACAAGACCTTTAGGGATCCAATTGAAGCAATATGTGATAAGATTGATTGGTCTATAGAACACAGGTCTACGTTAGAGGAGTTTTTTGTATGAGCAAAAACAACATAGATTTATCAGAATTCGACTTTGGGTTTAGTCTGGTAGATGAAAAAGAATTAGATGCAGTACAATCTGCAACAAAAGAATTAGAAACCGTATCTTCATCTTCTGCTGAATGGCAAGCACAGGCAGAAGAGTGGCAAGCTAAAGCACAAACACTATACCAAGCTATTATTCCACTACTTGAAAACTTATCTAAGAATGAGGATAAGGAATACATCTATTGGCCAAACAGGTCTGAAAAGATTAGTCAATTCAAGTTGAAACTAAACCAAGTGTTGAATGATTAATTATCTAGCATTCTTTACATCAATACTACTTGCCAGTATTGCTGCATATTTTTCAGTCGTTGGTCTTTCTACAATATTTGCTGGCGCATTCTGGTCCGTTATTGTTATGGGTGGTGCACTAGAGTTTGGCAAACTTGTAACAGCTGCGTGGTTGCACCTCAAATGGGATGAGATCAATAGAGCATTCAAATACTATTTAAGTTTTGCTGTAATCGTATTGATGTTGATAACATCAATGGGTATCTTTGGGTTTCTATCAAAAGCACACATTGATAGCCAAACAGCAATTGCAGATAACTCAATAGAAATGAGGTTGATTGAACAAAACATAGAGAGAGAACAAAAAGTAATTGACTATGTTGACTCTCAATTCGAAATATTGGATAATGCTAGTGAACAATGGATCTCTCGTGGTTACATTTCCAGAGCATTGCAAGAGAGGGAGAATCAAGCAGATGATAGACAACAACTCGCAAGACAGCAAGCAGAAGCTACAGAAAAGATTAATGAGCTTGTACTTACAAAATCTGAACTCGAACGAGAAGCTGTACGACAGTCAGCAGAGATCGGCCCTATTAAATATGTTGCAGAAATCCTTTATGGCGATCAAGCTGAAGACTATATTGACAACGCTGCTCGTTGGGTCATCTTTGCTATTATTTTTGTATTCGATCCTGTAGCAGTGTTATTGTTAATAGCATCTTCTGGAATGATTGCTAGAGGAAGAGAGCCAATAGATTTTGGTGACTATACGATGGTGCCAACTTCTAAGATTGATGATTCGTTTAATGACCAAAGAGAGAGATTGAAACAACGTAAAAAAGAAATGTTCCCAACTGATGGCGGCCATTTCTAGTTGACTTTTAACAAATTTTAAGTATAATATACTTTTTTATAATGGAGTCCCCATGAGTAACTTTTTTAAGAATTTTGTAGAAGACCTCAAAGACGAGGATACTACTATCGCTGCAGAAGGTTCTGCATCTGGTGAGTACACTGGAACAATTGACACTGGTTCATATATGCTCAACGCATTGTTGAGTGGATCTTTATTTGGCGGTGTACCTAATAACAAAGTGACAGCATTTGCTGGTGAATCAGCAACAGGTAAAACATTCTTTGTGCTTGGAATTGTAAAGACATTCCTTGATAACAATCCTGATGCAGGTGTAATGTATTACGATACAGAAGCAGCTGTCACTAAAAAGATGATGGAAGAAAGAGGCATTGACACAAATCGTGTAATGATCTCTGAGCCACAAACGATTCAAGAATTCAGACATAAAGCTCTTAAAGCTATTGAACTTTACGAGCAAACATCTAAGGACAAACGTCCTCCATTCATGTTTGTACTAGACTCACTTGGCCTACTATCGACCACAAAAGAGATGGAAGATATTGCAGAAGGTAAAGAGACTAGAGACATGACTAAAGCTCAAGTTATAAAAGCAGCGTTTAGAGTCTTAACATTGAAACTTGCTAAGGCAGGTATTCCTATGTTGGTGACTAATCATGTGTATGAACTGGTTGGTTCATATATTCCTCAAAAAGAAATGGGTGGTGGTACAGGACTCAAATACGCTGCGTCTACAATTGTGTATCTTGGTAAGAAGAAAGAAAGAGATGCCTCTACTAAAGAAGTAGTTGGCAACATTATCAAGTGTACAACATACAAATCAAGACTATCTAAAGAGAATGCTGTAGCTGAAGTGCTACTCAGATACGATAGTGGTCTTGACAAATATTATGGTCTTATTGAGCTTGCAATGGAGTGTGGGTTATTTGAGAAAAAAGGCTCAAGAATACAGGTCGGTGAATCGTCTGTGTATGCTAAACAAATTTTAGCAGAACCAGAAAAGTTCTTCACTGATGATGTTATGAGTAAGTTAGAAAAATGTGTGAAGGAGAAATATAGTTATGGCACGTCAACCGGATCCAGTATGGCATCTGAGGATATCGCTAGCGAAATCATTTCTTAGAATTGTAGCAGGTATACTTTTAGCTTTTGGCCAATTGTGGTTTGCAGGAGCTTTAATAGTAGCAGCTGAAGTTTTAGGAATTGGTGAAGAGCTTGTATGATCAGAGATTACAAAAGAATCGAATTATTTCCAATACCAGTAGGTAGAATTGTTACAAATATGCCTAATGGCAAAATCACAAAGTTTACTTGTGAATTTCTTAAAGAGCATGAACTAGGATACACTACATACCATAATAGTGATATCAATGATTTGTTTCAAAGTGAAATGCCAGCCGCTAGTCAATTTATAGAAATGGTTACGACAGCTGCTAATAGGTTCATGGATGAATGGAGCATTAACACAAATAAGACGCCGTATGTCTATTTCTGGGGTAGTCACTATCAAAAAGGTGATAACCACCATGCCCATGTTCATCCAGTCTCTACGTTATCAGGAACATACTGGCCAATAGCAGAAGACAAAGCAGCACAACTAGTGTTTGAAAATCCATCAGAGTCTAGTATGATACAGTATCCTCCTAATCAGGATCATTTTGAATACCCATACGTACCAAAAACAGGTGATATGTTGATCTGGCCAAGTTGGCTAAGACATAAAGTACTAACACAGAACCATGATGTAATGAGAGTTTCTATATCTTTTAATGTAGTGTATAATTTTAATGATTGAATTTAATATCTTAAACACATTAGCCTTTAATGAAGACTTTGCTCGCAAAGTGATTCCGTTCGTCAAGTCAGATTACTTTAGCGAACCACAACATAAAGCATTGTTCAAGATTATTAGCGACTACTTTGAAAAGTATAATACAATACCAAGTACAAGCGCTATCAAAATTGAGCTAGATCAACAGAATCTATCTCAACCAATATTTGATAGCACAATGAATATGGTCAATGAGTTGCATAGCGACAATGTAGATGTCGAATGGCTCCTTGATCAAACCGAATCTTTTTGTCAAGATAGAGCCATTTATAATGCAATTATGAAGAGTATTGAATTGCTTGACAATAAAGGTGAAAAGGGTCAGATTCCTGACCTACTTCAACAAGCTCTACAAGTAACATTTGATACATCTGTAGGGCATGATTTTATTGAAGATAGTGATAGTCGTTTTGACTTCTATCATAAAGCTGAGACCAAAGTGCCATTTGATCTTGAGTTCTTTAATAAAATTACAAAAGGTGGTTTACCAAACAAGACACTGAACATCGTACTTGCTGGCACAGGTGTTGGTAAGTCGTTGTTCATGTGTCATTGTGCTGCTGCCAATATGGTAGATGGTAAAAATGTCTTATACATCACAATGGAGATGGCAGAAGAAAGAATAGCTGAGAGAATTGATGCTAATCTATTAGATGCTACTATGGATGATCTTAAGACATGGCCTAAAGAATCATACGAAAAGAAGATGAACAGGCTAAAAGATAAAACAACAGGTAGACTCGTCATTAAAGAGTATCCTACAGCAAGTGCTAATGCAAATCACTTTAGACATTTGCTGGGTGAGTTACGTGGCAAACGTAATTTCAAACCAGATATTATATACATCGACTACCTGAATATATGTTCCTCATCTAGGATAAGAGGAGGTATTAATGCAGGATCGTATGCCATTGTCAAAGCGATTGCAGAAGAACTACGAGGATTGGCTGTGGAATTCAACGTGCCAATCGTCTCTGCAACACAAACAAACAGGTCTGGGTTCTCGAGCTCTGACATTGGTTTGGAGGATACGTCGGAAAGTTTCGGTCTTCCAGCAACAGCTGACTTCATGGTGGCACTCAGTCAGACAGAAGAGTTAGCTGGTCTAAATCAATTCTTAATCAAGCAGCTTAAGAATAGATACTCAGATCCTGGTTTCCACAGACGATTTGTTATAGGTGTAGACAAAGCTAAAATGAGACTTTATGATGTAGAGCAGAATGCTCAACAAGATATAGTTGACGATACACCAGTGTTTGATAAGAGTAGTTTTGGTGAGAAGAACATCAAGAAGCTCTTTGAAGATTTCACTTAATATAAATAAAGTGCAGTCCTATGACTGCACGTGTTCTTGATAGAAAAGGGTGGGGACTCAATTCTAGTGGCAAGTGTTTAAGAATAAACATCGGAACTGACAGGATAAATTGTGGGGTTCAACCTGTCCAGGAACAATTAAGTGAAGGGGAGCGGAAGGAAACTTTCGCTCTTTTTTTATCTGCAAGAATTGCGGTGATTTTAAGATGTTGACTTTTGTCACGAAATTATTTATAATATAGCATCTGTTAAAAAGGAGTATATTATGAGTTTTAAGCCGTATAGAAATACAAAAAACGACATGACATTTGAGCGTGCAGAAAGAATGCAATGGAATGCTCAAAAGAAAGTACAACAATTCTTTTCTAAAGCTGCATTCATCATGCAAGAACGTGGTGAAGACGACGCAGCATTCTACTTTGAACAGATCAGCGACCATCTAAAAGATGGGGGCACTCTTGATCCTGATAAGGTTTCATTAATTTTAGGTTTATAGGAGGACTTATGTTCAAATGGCTACTTACGTGTTTATTATTAGTATCATCAACTGCATATGCATACGATGAGAATGGCGAGAGATATTGTCTAGCTCAAAATATGTACTTTGAGTCAGGTGGTGAATCAACTGCAGGACAGCTTGCTGTTGGTTTAGTGACTCTAAACAGAGTCAAGATGTGGCAATATCCAAACAATGTGTGCGATGTTGTTCAACAAGGACCAACATATATCAATTGGAAAGGTTCAGTACTTCCAAAGTTAAATCAATGTCAGTTTAGTTGGTATTGTGATGGAAAACCTGATTGGCCAGAAGATAGTAAAACGTTTGAGAAGATGTTAGAATTAGCATCACTTTTATTGGAGACAGAGGTATATGATTTTACAGATGGATCCAATCATTATCACAGCATAAAAGTTCGACCATACTGGGCAGATCATTTAGAGCAGACGATGACGATAGACGGTCACGTCTTCTATAAATAGATCTATGGCATTCAAAGAAGATATCAAAAAAGAACTTGGCGTCACTAAAGACGACATGATTCCAAAAGTAACTGGCAATTACGAAATCAAGCCAGGCAAACTCATTGTCAATAAACAGGACATGATTACGTTCCAAAAATTATTCTCTGCCGGAACAAACAAGGGCGTTGGTAATGGTGAGGTGTCATTGTTTTGGTTATTCAATTGGGGTGGCTCAAACAATAGAGCTCAAGAAACAAGAGGTGGCAACGACCCTGACTTGAGAATTGATGGTAAGAATGTCGAAGTTAAAGCGTATGGCAAACATAACAAATTTAGCTTAGGAAGATTCCAAAACCAAAAAGAGTTTAGAGAACTAATTGCTATTATATTTTCAGTTGACAATATTATGAGAGAAAGTGGGTTCACTGATGTTGCCAACTTTAAGTACATTGACCTTTCAAGGTCAGCAGAAACATTCTGCAAACTTAGACAAGTAGTTATGTCAAACAAGCAGCTGAGAGATTTTGAGTTCTTTCAACAACTTGTCAAAAAGATTGATAGATTTGAAACGTTAGCGCTTCAAGAAGGTCTTAAGTCCGTTTGTTACACTGGAGCAAACACTAGACCTGGAGGAGAGAAAATTGCTATGGAGCTTTCAAAATACATATTAAAAAATCTACTAGGTGAAAAGCCTGGTGATGGTGGTTATATGTTAAACTTGATACCAGATTCATCCAAAAAGAAGATGGATGAAGGTAAAGGTATCATGATATATAGAGTTGTATTAGATAAGATGGAAACGTCAGCATCAGTTCTTGGTTCAGAAACACCTCAAACATTTACATTCAACGGTGGTGCATTTAGTGCAGACTTTGAGAAGTTATTTGGTAAGATAAGATCATGAAAAAACTACAAACATTAACAGAAGAAAAAAACGTTCATATGACTCACCTTGAAGATAGTATCTTCACACAAGGTGTAAAAGGAACTCGTCAAGCAATTATGTTTCTCATTCAAATGAGAGATACATTAACTGGTTATACTAAATCACCAATCAACACATCTGTTAAATGGGATGGCGCACCAGCTATATTTGTTGGTGAGGATCCAAGAGATGGCAAGTTCTTTGTAGCAAAGAAAGGTATCTTTAATAAAACACCTCTAGTATATAAAACACAACAAGAGATATCTAATGCATCAGAACTTGGTCCTGAATTGAAAGATAAGTTCAGCAGAGCATTAAAACATTTAAGTGGTCTTGGTATCAAAGGTGTAATCCAAGGTGACTTTTTATTCTCTGCAGAGGATCTAAAAAAAGCAAAAATAGATGGTGAAGATTATATCACATTCCATCCAAATACTTTAGTATACGCTTTTCCATATGACTCATTAGAAGGTAAGAAATTACGTAACTCAGACATTGGCATTGTATGGCATACAACATATAATGGTTCATCTTTTGATGATATGAAAGCATCATATGGTGTAAAAATGCCAGCAGACTCAAATAAGGTGTGGCAAGTAGATGCAATGTATAATGATGTTTCTGGAAGCGCATCATTAACTAATCAAGAAACAATGTTTTTGAAAAAGAATCTGACTAAAGCTGGTCAACTATTCAAACGTACACCAGCAAGATTGTTAAATGTAATACAAACTACTGATCTATTGCAACAACTATTACTTACATATACTAATTCGTTTATTAGAGCAAATAGAGTTCCACAACCACGACAAGCAGCACAAGGTTTTGTTCAATTTATTTCAGATAGAATTACAAATGAGATTAACTCTAAGAAAACACAAAGAGGTAAGGATAGTGTTAAACTAAGAACCAAACCAATGAGAGATATTGTAGTCAATACCCCAATTAACGTTTGGATAAATATATTTGAACTTTATAGCATTCTACAATCAAGTAAAAACCTTCTAGTTAAAAAACTCAATAGCGGTTCATTTAGCAAAACGTTTTTAAGAACAAAAGATGGATACAGAGTGACAGGCCAAGAAGGCTTTGTTGCTATTGATCATCTTGGTAAAAATGCAGTAAAATTTGTAGATAGATTAGAGTTCAGTTATGCAAATTTCAGCCCAGATGTAATGAAAGGGTGGCAAACAGACAGGAGAAAATAATGAGCATACCAGTAAGCATGATAGATGAAGTGGTAAGACCATATTTTGAGCAAGCAGAACAAACTATTGCAGCCGACGATAATTACGAACATGATGTAGCAGGAAGAGATCCTGTATGGCTTGGATATCTTTTATATGAACAAGCTACAGATGATACTGATTTATTCGAACAAGCTAAACAAAGATTCATAAATAGCTTTGACGGCTCAGAAGATTAAGATATATAAATATAATTAGGCGGATAATCTAATAGAGCCTCGAAAGAGTAGATTATTTAATTAACAAGTTAGCCTACGGGAAACCTTATGCCAATTGACAAATTCAATCCACAGGCATCTCAGATGCCGATACAAAGACCGATCGTTACAGCTTCTAGTAAAAAGAAGAAGAAAGACGGCGATATTAAGTTAGAGAAACCATCTAACAATCCTAAAGATATTGTAGATATCAATCCTACCATTCAAGAAGCAGCAGGCAAACCTGCCGTATTTACTTTTGGTAGAATGAATCCACCAACTGTTGGTCACGAAAAGCTAGTTAACAAAGTTATCCAAGTAGCTAAGCAGCAAGGTGGAATGCCCCACATTTATTTGTCTAAAACTCAAGACAAAAACAAAAACCCACTTCCTTATAATGTAAAACTAAACATGGCAAAGAGAGCATTTGGTGCTAAGAATGTCATGAATAGTAATGCAAGAACTATTATTGAAATATTAAAAGAGCTCGAGGGAATGGGACATACAAGCATTACAATGGTAGTGGGATCAGATAGAGTTGAAGAATTTAACAAACTAATCTCAAGGTATAACGGTAAAGAATATACATTTGATCAGATTAGAGTAGTATCTGCTGGTGAAAGAGATCCAGACTCAGAAGGTACAGATGGAATGTCTGCTACTAAGATGAGAGAGTTTGCTAGAAAAGGTGACGTTGCAAACTTTCAAAAAGGATTACCAGCTAGATTAAAACGTCAAGCTAAGAACCTTATCAAGCACATCAAAGAAGATATCGATGTAGAAGAGTTTGATTTTGATGAACTAGAAAACGAAATCTTATTCGCAGATGATATCGATGAAATTATCAACGAAGAGTACGAGCACGAAGAACTAATCAACGAAAGAGTTATGACATTGATGCAGAGAAGAAAAGCTGCTATCAAAATGAGAAGACTCAGGTTTAAGATTCTAAGACAAAGAAAGATCAAAGCCAAAAGAATGGCTACTCAAGACATGCTAGTCAGAAGAGCAAGACGATCTGCACGTACATGGATCCGTAAAAGGATTGCTGGAGCAAAAGGTGCTAAGTATGCATCACTATCTCCATCAGAAAAGATTCAAATAGACAAAAGAGTTGAAAAGAAACAAGCAATCATTGATAAGATTGCCAAAAGAATTATGCCTAAGATTAAGGCAGCTGAGTTAGTAAGACTCAGAAAAGTAAGGAGTAAAGTAAATGAGCAGTTCATCAATTCAAGTTTCGAACGTAACCTCTCCGAGCTTCGAGATGGTTGGACCACCTCAGATCACGACAGCACCTGGATCCAAGAAGATTCAGATAACGCTCAAGCAATCACAAACGAAGCCGAGGATCCGAAAGTAAAAGCTCTCAAAGACAAACAAGCTAGAGAGAAAGAAGCATTTAAGGATAGACAGGCTTTAGAAAAAGAAAGATTGAAGGTCTCTATGTCACAATCAAAGTCAAGCAAAATCAGAAGAGAAACACAAACTGTAGCAGAAGCTGTTGATATGATGATTGATGCATTAGTGGCACTAGAAAAGAAAGCAGATAAAGCTGGTGTTGATTTAGACACATTGTTTGTTGAGTTTATTGATGGGTACAGCAATCCTCATGGACAACAAACACCACAACAAGGTGGCTTTGCTGCTGTAAACAGATTGATTGCTGAAATGTCTCAAGCAGAAAAAGACAAAGCAGAAGATATTGTCAAAGGTATGAAGAAGAAAGCATCATACTTTAGAAAGAAATATGGCGACAAAGCCAAGTCTGTAATGTACGCTACTGCTAATAAAATGGCACAGGAAGACTTCAAAAACTTTGTAAAAGAAATAGAAGAGAGCAAAGGTCTTTGGCATAACATTCACGCAAAAAGAAAAAGAATCAAAGCTGGTTCTGGTGAAAAAATGAGAGCACCAGGCTCTGAAGGTGCTCCTACAAAACAAGACTTCGTTAGATCTCAGAAAGACGAAAGCACAATGAACGAAGCCGATCAAAAGATTGGAAAGCTACAACAATTGTTTAGAATGGGATTAGCTAGGAAAGGCGATCTTCAAACAATGATGAGAGCAATTAAGACTGGTGAAAAGTCTTTACAGAATCCAAAACTAAGAGATAGATTGTACGAACTGCTTAACAAACTTATTGACATCGTAACAACAGATGGTCAGATTTATGTTAAAGTGAGACAGTCTGTAATGAAGAATAGGGAAGACCTACAAGCAGTAGATGAAGTATACAACTACCTTTTATCTACTATTATTAACGAGTCATTTGAACTTATAAATATTGAGGAAGATATGTCAGGCATGTCCGTATCCTCTGGTCATAAAAGATCAGTCGACCAAGGTGCAGGAATGACTAAGAAAGGTGTAGCAGCTTATAGAAGAAGAAACCCAGGAAGTAAACTTCAAACAGCTGTAACAACCCCCCCTTCTAAACTAAAACCAGGAAGCAAAGCAGCCAATAGAAGAAAGGCTTTCTGCTCAAGATCCAGAAGCTGGACAGGAGAAAGAGGTAAAGCTGCAAGAAGAAGATGGAATTGCTAATATGAAAGACAACAGAACAATAGAACAAATGTGGAGAGAAATGACTGCTCCTCAGCCAGTTGAAGAAGCCCTTAACATGCAAGTTAAGAGAGTTGCTGATCAACTCAAAAAACTTATGGACAAAGAAAAGAACGTCCAAAAGAAAATGAAAATGGCTGACGAAGTCATGCAGAACATTCTTGGAGAAGAATATGGCGCAGGTGAATTGGGCACTGACAAGCTACGCAAAACATATGCAAAAGATACTCCTGGTCAAATGCCTAATGCTGAGTTGGCTGTTGATGGAGTTCCTACTGTTGGCGGGCAAATTACAAAACCAGATCCATTCAAAGGTGCAGCTGCTGTTCAAAAGCCAAAAGGCGTTTCATTAGCAGAAGATCCTGTACAAGAACAGAAAGAAGAAGTGGAGCAAGTAGACGAAATATCAGCAAAAACATTGAGCTCTTATAAAGATAAAGCTACTAAAGATATGCCTAGACTAAGAGATAAAATGTATCAACCAATGGGCAAAGATAATGCTAATTGGAAGA
>Ga0136656_1000012_pt1 | contig 48624 bp, 44 predicted proteins | sample CPBDNA_9_FD_94862 | JGI IMG/M metagenome (GOLD analysis project Ga0136656, IMG submission 94862) | Freshwater to marine salinity gradient microbial communities from Chesapeake Bay, USA - CPBay_Sum_15_0.8_DNA (version 2) | ecosystem: Environmental > Aquatic > Marine > Coastal | place: USA...
AGTTTTTCAATTACCTCATGTATTAATGTTCCTTGATCCATATAACTTAAATATTTTGAATCTTCAATATCTTCTATTCCTAATATTTTTTGTTCGTAAAATAAATAAGGATTCTTTATAAATAAGTTTAATGAAGATGCTGAAATTCCTGATTTTAAAATATCATTTATTTTTTGATCAATTCTTTTATCACTTTTAATTTCCTCACTAATTTGATTATCAAATGTTATTTTTTGATTTATCGAATTGTAAGAGATAGTATAATTTGTATTTAAGAGCTCTAGTTGCTTTATAAATCTACTTTTCTCTCCGTTTATAAATGATGATAGATTTGAGTCAAAAGTTAGGTGCACTTCTTTAGAGTTTTCAATGAGACTATAAAATAAAGTAGAAATATTTTTTTCCTTCTCAATTAGACTCAAACTTTCAAATTCCTTTTTTTTGCTTTTAGATACACAATCACTATTTATCTCATTAAATGGAAATAACCCTTCATTCATATTACTGATTATAACATGATCAAATTTTGAATTATCATAATCCAAAATATGATAGTTCGATGAAATACTAATATGATTTGAGTTAAAGAGATTAACTAGATCAGCTAATTTATGGTTACTAAAAAAGACATAAACTCTTGCTGTGTTATTTTTATTGTATATAGCTGAAAGCGTATCAGAAATATATTTGGCTTGATTTAAATTACCTGAAGTTGATACAATTTTTATTTTACCACTACATTCTAATTTTTCCTTATTTTCTGGCCTATTGTCATATTTTATTTTCTTACCAAAAGAAAAATTATTTTCACATGACTTATAATTCAGAAACTCTTTAATTATGGAAGATATACTATTAAGGCCTACTTTATTATTTGATAAAATGTAAAGCTCTTTTTCAGCTCTAGTAAATGCAACATATAAAAGATTAATTGAGTCAATATAGTTATTTAGAACGGTACTGTCATATACTTCTTTAAGGTTATGACAATTTTGATTCAAGTCTTTTATCCTTTTAATTAACATCCACTTTAAAGATTCAATTTCACTGAAAGGCTCATAGAGCCATAAAAAATCATTAAAACTATTTTCATCTAACTTATCATTATATATTGGAAGTATTACTGCAGGATATTCAAGACCCTTAGATTTATGAATTGTTGATATACAAACTGATTTTTGATTATCAGGGAGACTAAGATTAATTTTATCTAAATTTTTAGTCCAATATTTTAAATACTCATCTACTGAGTCATTTGATTTTTCAAGAAATTCAAATATATTATCTATAAATGCTGTCAAAAAAATATTATTTAAATCAATTTTAAATATTGAGCAACAATATTTGATTGAGTCTAAAACATTAAGCTTTAGAAAATAGTTTAAATCAAATTTTTCTTTTGAAATTTTACTAAGGAAATCATCAATATTTATCTTATCGAGATTGTCAAAGAAACAATCATTTATTGTTAAATAATCCCCTTCAAAATAATTTTTTTTATAAAGAAAGTCAATTATATTTTTTCTCTCACCATAATTATTTCCAGAGATACTCAACTTAAGTATTGAAATAACAAATTGAACAATTTCTGAATTTTTTATTTGTAAAATATCACTTGAAACAAGATCAAAATCGGATGAATCAATATTATGTATTAGCTCTTTAGCATATTTATTTTTTCTAACTAAAATTATAATCTCTGAAGGAAGATACCCGCGATTTAACAAATCCAGTATTTGATTTTTAATCTTTTCATAGAAAGTATCTGAATCATATAACTCTATTTCAACATAACCATCTTCTTTTTTTGTTGATTTTTGTTTGAAATTTAAAAGACTTGAATTGTATATTTTCAAATCTAGACTATTTGTTAAGTAGGAAAAAAACTCAGAATTAAAATCAACAATATTTTTTAAACTCCTGTAATTTGTATCAATTTTTTCTATTTCTGGATTTATGTAAAAAGGATTGGTCTCACCAAGAATAAGATTTACAAATTGATTAATTCTACTCCCTCTCCACCTATAAATTGATTGTTTAGGATCTCCAACAATTAATAAAGACCCTTTAGTACCATCATGAGACTCACTTTGAATTGAATTAGAAATTAAAGGGATTAAATTTTCCCACTGAAGCTCAGAAGTATCTTGAAATTCATCAATAAAAAAATTTGAAAATCTTGAGCCTAGCTTCTCATAAATTAATGGGGCATCATTTGACTTAACTAATGAATTTAATTCTGAATTAAATTTTGAAATTAATTTGGTGTTATTGTCACTTTGAATTTTATTGATCTTATTTTCAATTAAGTTTATTAGAGAAAGTGAAGGTAAATGAGATAGGAATGAATTTAAAACAAAAACATCTATTATTGTTTTGTTTATTTCATTATAACTATTAAGTAACGAAGATCTTATTTTTTCAATTATATTAGATTTGCTATTGCTCAAAGATTTATTATATAGACTTGTCTCACCATTGAGTGATTTATATATAGACTCATTTATGTGAAGTTGGTCATTTATAATTATATTGTTTAAATAATTAGGGAAGTAGCTTCCTCTAAAATCCGTAAAATCAAGACCATTAGTTGATATAAGTTCTATACTTTTTTTTGCAAGATTCCTTAAATTCTCTTTTTTCTCATTTCTAAGATTATTAACCTTTAATTTCATTTTAGAAAAAAATTCTTTATTCTTTTGACTGAAGTATTCGATCTGATCTCTATTTGATTCTTTATGAATAAAAACAATAAATTCCCTTAAATCATGTGAGATATCCCAGCTTTTGTTTATAGAAGTTTTGAATCTTGCAAAGTCTATCAATTGATTCTTTAAATTATCATCATCATTTATATCTATGAAAATGTCATCAATCGCTTGATCAATATAAACCATACTATCTAACTCAACCAAATAGTCTTTTTCAATGTCAAATTCAGTTTTAAATGACTTAAGAATATTATTGGTAAAACTATCAATAGTCATGACATTGAAACTTGAATAGTTATAAAGAATGTTTTCTAAAACTCTAAAAGCTTTTTCTTTAATTTCTAAATTATTTAGAGTTGTTTTGCTTAAAACTATATCGATTATAACATTTTCATTTTCATTTACTATAATATTTAGATAAGATAAAATTCTGTCTTTCATTTCAGCAGATGCTTTATTAGTAAATGTTAATGCAAGCATCGACTTATAATGATCATCTTTTTTTGAATTTAATAGTTGAGCTATAAACTCAATTGCTAGGTAGAATGTTTTACCTGATCCTGCAGAAGAGTTTATGATTTTATAAGAGTAGCTCATTTATGATTATTGATACTTAACAAAATAATCCTAATTTTGTAAAAAAAAAATTATGGCTTTTGAATTACCTAAATTAAATTATGCTTTTGATGCATTAGAACCAAACATAGATGCAAAAACTATGGAAATCCATTATGGGAAACACCATAATGGTTATACAAATAATCTCAATAATATCATTTCAGGTACTGAAAATGAAGGTAAGAGTATTGAAGAAATCCTTAAATCTCTTGACCTTAATGACAGTGGATTAAGAAATAATGGTGGTGGTTATTATAATCATAATCTATTTTGGGAAATAATGGGACCAAACTCTGGTGGAAATCCAGCTGGAGAAATAGGTAAATCTATAAATTCAAATTTTGGTTCATTCGAAAATTTTAAAGATGAGTTCAGTAAAGCAGCTATTACAAGATTTGGTTCAGGATGGGCATGGTTATGTGCTCATGATGATGGTAAACTTGAGATATGCTCTACAGCAAATCAGGACAATCCTTTAATGCCAAATGGTTGTGGAGGTGTTCCTATTTTATGTCTTGATGTATGGGAACATGCGTATTACTTAAATTATCAAAACAGAAGACCTGATTATATAAATGCATTTTTTAATGTAATTAATTGGGAAGAAGTAAACAAAAAGTATTTAAAATAAAAAAAGGGGAGAAATCCCCTTTTTTGCCCCAAATCTTACCATGAACTTAACCTACTTATGTTCAGGTAAAACCAATTTAGGTATTTTTTTAAATAAACAAAACTTATTTAGGAATTATTTTTTGTTATGATTCAATATGCTCTTGCTGATTTTCCTTCAACAAAATTTATGAAAGCTTGATTAACAACTTTATTTCCTCCAGGAGTTGGATAATCTCCTGTAAAATACCAATCACCTTTATGATTACTACAAGCTTTATGAAGATTTTCAACCTTTTGAAAAATTATATCTAATTCAATTTTTGAATCAGAATCAATTAACATATCTGACATTTTAGATGATATTTGCTCAGGAGAAAAGTCTTTATAGATATTTTTAACATGATTATTTTTATAATCTGCTCTTTTTTTTGATATTACACATTTATCATATGTTTCTTTAATTACTTTATCTGCTGTTCCATTATCTCTATGAAGCTCAATGGCAGCTCTAAATGCAATAAAGTCTTCGATTCTTGCCATATCAATTCCATAACAGTCTGGGTATCTAATCTGAGGAGCACTTGAAACAATAACTATCTTTTTTGGATTTAACCTTAATAACATCTTAAGTATACTTTTTTTAAGAGTTGTACCTCGAACAATACTATCATCTATAATTACAAGATTATCTGAATTTTTGATAACACCATATGTTATGTCATAAACATGTGCAACTAGATCTTCTCTTCCCTTATCAGCAGCAATAAAGGTTCTTAACTTTGCATCTTTAATTGCAATTTTTTCAACTCTTGGGTTATTCTTATTAGCTTTTTCTATTAGTCCGTAAAAAGATGTCTCTGCTGTATTAGGTATAAATGAAAAAACTGTATTCTTATAATCCTTTTTTATTGATTTTTCTATCTGAGGAATAAGTAAACTACCAAGCATTTTTCTTTCCAAGTATATATCAGCATCTGAACCTCTTGAGAAGTAAATTCTTTCAAAAGAACAAGATTTTTTAGCTTTTGGTTTTAATATTTCTTTTAATGATGTAGTGCCAGTTTTTTTTATTATTAAAGCATTTCCTCTGGGAATCTCATGGATCTGAGAATATGTAACATCAAAAACTGTTTGAATGGCAGGTCTTTCAGAGGCTACTGCAATTACCTCATCATTTTCAAAATAGTATGCAGGTCTAATTCCATGAGGATCTCTTATAACAAAAGAGTCTCCATGACCTATCATACCAGCTATTACATAGCCTCCATCCCACTTCTTTGATGACTTTTTTAAGATTTTTTCAATATTTAAGTCCTTTTCAATAAGTGGAGGCATTTCAGATTTTATTACTCCTTTTTTCTTTAGTCTATTATATCCAGAAATTACCTCAGAATCTAAAAAATGTCCTATTTTTTCCATTATAGTAATTGTGTCTGACTGTTCTCTTGGGTGCTGTCCTAACTTGACAAGACTTTTAAAAAGTTCATCAGTATTGGTCATGTTAAAATTACCTGCAAGAATTAAATTTCTGTTCATCCAATTATTTTGTCTCATCATGGGTTGAACATAATCAATAGAATTTTTCCCATATGTCCCATATCTAACATGTCCTAGCATAACTTGTCCCAAAAATGGAGTTTGTTCGTAAAATGAATTGGAACCTTTTTGAATTTTTTCGGATTTTATAAATGTATTTACTTTTTTATTAATCTTTTTAAAGATTGAATGAATTGCCTGTTGTTCAAATGATCTTACTCTGTAGAAATATTTTTGTCCTGGTTTTAAGTCAAATTTTATACTTGCATAGCCAGCACCATCTTGGCCTCTATTTTTTTGTTTTTCCATCATCAAGAACATTTTATCCACACCATACATATATGAACCATATTTTTGTGTGTAGAAGTCAAGTGGTTTTTTTAAATGGATTAACGAAATCCCACATTCATGTTTTAGCTGATCACTCACTTAATTTAATTTATTGATTCTGGTTTTAATTTCATTCATTGACAAATTTAATAAGTTTTTTGTTCCCATATTTTCAACATTATACGAAGCTATTGCTGTGCCATAAGCAATTGCAGATTTAATTGAATCAAATGAAATTTCATCTGATTTCGCAAGATAACCTGCAATACCTCCTATAAAACAATCTCCAGCACCGGTTGGGTCAATTACTTTTTTAACTTTAAATGCGTTAGACTTAAATTTTTTGTCAAAATTAAATAGTTCAGCACCATCAGCTGCTTTCTTAATTATAACAAAATCAGGACCCATGTTATGAAGAACTTTAGCTGCTTTTTGAAGATTTTTCTCACCTGTTATCATCTCTGATTCTTCATCATTTATAGAAATTAAGTCCGAATTATTAATTACTTCTTTAAGAGTATCCCAAAAATTTTCAATCCAGTAGTTCATTGTATCTAGAATAATAAGTTCAGGTTTTTTCTTTATCTGCTTTATAGCATTAAGCTGAATCTCAGGATGAAGATTGCCAAGCAATAGAATATCAGGAGTTGAATTTGATTGAGATATAACTGGGTTAAAGTTGGCCATAACATTCAATTCAGTTTTTGTTGTTATTCTATCTTTAAAATTGTTTTTATAAATACAGCTCCAATAAAAAGTTTTTTCATTTTTTTTAATTTCTATTCCTGATATGTCTACACCACAAGATTTAAGTAATTCTAGATCTTCATTATGAAAATCATTACCTACAACTGATATTATTGAAGAGATACAGTCAAAATGTTTTACAGACAAACATATGAATGATCCTGCTCCACCTAATGTTCGATCAACTTTATACTCAATAGTTTCGATTCCATCATATGCTAATGAAGCTACTATTAATAATGATTTGTTTGACATTTAATTGATTTTAGTTAGTATAACCTGAATCTTCAATTAGGCTTGAACCTTGAGCAGCATTATTTGCTAAAAGATCACACCTATCATTGTAAAAGTCATTGCTGTGTCCTTTTACCCAATGAAATTTAATTTTATGCTCATTGTAAATATTTAAAAATCGTATCCATAAATCAGGATTTTTTTTGTTCTTAAAATTTTTTCTCTTCCAGTCAAATACCCAGCCTTTTTCAACTGCATCTGAAACATATTTTGAATCAGTAAATATAGTAACATTAGAATTTTTAATCTTGATTTTTTCAAGAGCAATTATTACTGCTAAAAGCTCCATTCTATTGTTAGTTGTCAATTTGAACCCCTGGCTAAATTCTTTTTTGTAATCTTCGCCTTCTACTAGCATAACTATTCCGTAACCACCAGGTCCAGGGTTTCCTATTGACGAACCATCTGTATAAATAGTAATTGACTTATTCATATTTTTTTTAAAAGAGATTCTATTACTTTGGGAAAATATTGATACTCTAACTTATGAATTTTTTCTTCAAGTTTTTCAGGTGTGTCATATTTATCTACTTTTAATTTCTTTTGGAATATAATTTTACCTGAATCATAATCTTCTGAAACATAGTGAATAGAAATACCTGTTTCGGCTTCTTTATTTTCAATAACCTTTTTATGGATATTTAATCCGTACATTCCTTTTCCACCATACTTAGGAAGAAGAGATGGATGAATATTAATAATTTTATTTTTGAAAAACTTTATATATGAAAGAGGAATTTTTTTTAGGAACCCTGCTAGGATTATTAGCTTAGGTTTTATCTTTTTAAGTTCGTTAAAAACCTTACCACTAATTTCAGCATCTTTAAATAAAAAATATTGAACATTTGTGTTTTTTAAATGATTAACAAAATCAGAATGCTTATTGTTTGAGAAGACATGTGAAACGTAAAAATCATCATTATTACTGAAGTAATTAATAATATTTATGGCGTTAGAACCCCTACCAGATATAAAAACTACAATTTTATTATTCATAAATAATTTGAGCGGTTCATAACTTTTATGAAAAACTTTTTTATTTAACAAATAAAGGTATAATTTAGAATTTTACACGAGTTTTGATTAAAGTTTTTTAATTTTGTCAACTGAACTCATAAATAAATATATTATGTCAGATATTTCTTCAAGAGTAAAAGCAATAATAGTAGATAAATTAGGGGTTGATGAGAACGAAGTTGTTCCTGAGGCAAGTTTTACAAATGATCTTGGTGCAGATTCTCTAGATACTGTAGAATTAATAATGGAATTCGAAAAAGAATTCGATATTCAAATACCTGATGACCAGGCTGAGAACATTATTTCTGTTGGTCAAGCTATTGAGTTTATAGAAAAATCAAAATAAATTTAATTAATGACATCAAGAAGAGTTGTAGTAACTGGAATGGGAGCTTTAACTCCAATTGGTAATGACTTAGACTCATATTGGAATGGTCTTGTAAGTGGTACTAGTGGTTGTGCTAATATTACTCATTTTGATACTTCAAATTTTAAAACAAAGTTTGCCTGTGAGCTAAAAGGATTTAATCCCGAAGACCACTTTGAAAAAAAAGAATATAGAAGATATGACCGTTTTTCTCAATATGGAATCGTGGCTGCCAAAGAGGCGATTAATGATTCCAAATTAATTGAAAGTAGTCCAAATTATGATAGGATAGGTGTAATTTGGGGGGCTGGTATCGGAGGATTAGAAACATTTCAAAATGAGGTTTTAAATTTTGCAGACGGAGATGGAACTCCTAGGTTTAATCCTTTCTTTATTCCAAAAATGATTCCAGATATTGCTCCTGGTCTTATAGCAATGAAATATGGTTTTCAAGGTCCAAACTATGCAACTGTATCTGCTTGCGCTTCATCTTCCAATGCTTTAATTGATGCATTAAATTATATTAGAATTGGTCATGCCGATGTAATTGTTGCTGGTGGCTCAGAGGCACCAATAACAATTGCTGGGGTAGCTGGATTTAATGCAATGCATGCATTATCTACAAGAAATGATGATCCAGCATCAGCTTCTAGACCATTTGATAGAGACAGAGATGGATTCGTCCTTGGTGAAGGTGCTGGAGCATTAATTTTAGAAGAATATGAACATGCAATTAATAGAGGGGCTAAAATATATGCAGAACTTGCTGGAGGTGGATTATCATGTGATGCTTATCATATGACAGCACCACATCCAGAGGGAAGAGGTGCAATTAAAGTTATGAAAAACTGTTTAGATGATGCTGGTCTTAATCATACTGATGTTGATCATATTAATATGCACGGTACCTCTACACCGCTTGGAGATGTTGCAGAATCTATGGCAGTTAAGAATGTTTTTCAAGATCATTCATACAATTTAAATATAAATTCCACTAAATCAATGACAGGTCACTTATTAGGAGCCGCAGGTGCTATTGAATCTATTTCTTGTTTGCTAGCAATGAAGCATGGTATAGTCCCTCCAACTATTAATCATTTTAATGATGATGATAATATTGATTCCGAATTGAACTTTACTTTCTCCTCCGCTCAAAAAAAGGAAATAAATGTTGCAATGTCAAATACATTTGGATTTGGTGGCCATAATGCATGCGTTATATTTAAAAAAATTAATTAGTAATAATTCATTGAGTTATCAAAAAAATTTTCAAACTTGAATCAGCTAAAGAGGATACTTACAAATTAATTGCTATACATTCAAATCTAAAAATTTATTCTCTTGCCTTCCAAATAAATAAATACTGTTATACAAATTTTATAAGATCAAAAAATGATATTCTTATAGATGGTACCTACAAAGTTCCATGTTTTGAATGGAAAATAAATGAAAAAGGGATTGACTTTGAACTTTTTGAAAATAAATATATGATTGAAGCTAATGAGTCCAGTCTTAAAGATTCTCTTTTTAGTTTCTCAAGCTCAAAAGAGTTATCTTTGATTGAATCACATAAAGAGGTAGACTTCTTTATTAAACAAAACTGCTACTTTTCAACATTAAATTTGATTGAAAAAATGTCAAAAATTTCACATATATCATTTACTTACATATTATCTGAAGAACAAACATTTGAAAATTTTAATTTTGAAATATGAAAAGGATAAAGAAAACTAAAATAATTGCTACTCTTGGCCCAGCTTCATCTTCAGTTGAAAATATTAAGAGTCTTATTAAAGAAGGTGTTGATGTCTTAAGAATTAACTTTTCGCATTCAACTCATAAAGAAGCGGAAAAACTTATTCAGGAAATAAGAAAAATTAATGATCTCCTATCAACAAATACTTCAATTCTTGCTGATCTTCAAGGACCTAAGCTTAGGATAGGAGAAGTTGTTAAAAATACTAAGCTTGTAGAAGGAGATAATATAATTATTAAAACCGGTAAAGAGTTTAAAGGGGATAATAAGAAATTATACCTTAATTACAATAATCTTGCAAAGGATATAAAAAAAGGTGAGAAGATTCTTATAGATGATGGAAAAATTATTCTTAAGGTTATTGTTATAGATAAAAAAGATGAAATTATAGCTGAAGTAATTCAGGGCGGAATACTGTCTTCCAAAAAAGGATTTAATTTACCAAATACTAATATTTCCCAACCTGCACTAACTGAGAAAGATATTGAGGATGCGATTTTTTCTGCAAAACAAAATGTAGATTGGATTGCACTTTCATTTGTAAGGAATAGTTCTGATATAGAATCATTAATAAAATTATTAGATAAAACTACCAATCATAGAATCCCAATAATTGCAAAAATTGAAAAACCTGAAGGAGTTAAAAATATTGATGAAATCATGAAATCTGCTAGTGGTATTATGGTTGCTAGAGGTGATCTTGGAGTTGAAATCAATCCTACTGAAGTCCCTCTAATTCAAAAAAAATTAGTTTATAAGGCAAAAAAAGCTAGAATACCAGTAATAATTGCTACTCAAATGATGGAGAGTATGATGAAGAGCTTGAACCCGAATAGAGCTGAGGTTAATGATGTTGCAAATTCAATTATGGATGGTGCGGATGCAGTAATGCTTTCTGGAGAAACTTCGGTTGGAGATCATCCTATTGAAGTAATTAAAACAATCTCTCAAATTATAGCTAAAGTAGAGAATTCTGATTTAATTTCTTTAAAACATAAACACCCAACTGATTATGAATCAGAAAGGTTTATAACAAAATCCATTTGTTATCATGCAGCTAAAATTGCTAATGATACAAAGGCAAAAGCTATTAGCACACTAACAAATAGTGGTTATACAGCATATCAAATATCCTCTTGGAGACCTAAAACCCACGTTCTAGTTTTTACATCAAATAAGAGAATATTAACTCAGCTTAATTTATTATGGGGAGTAAAAGCTTTCTTTTATAATGGGACAGAAAGTACTGATAGAACAATTGAAGAAATTAATAAAATTGCTATTGATAATAATATTCTGCAAAAAGATGACAAAGTTGTAAACCTTACATCAATGCCAATTGAAAAAAAAGGTATGGTAAATACTATTCGTGTATCAAAAATATAGTTATGAAAAATTTAGATAAATTATTTGATAAGTATAATATTGATCAATTAGCCAATGGATGCTCTAGTGGAAATAATTGGTTTGGTTCTGGAGAAGTTATTAAAAGTGTTTCTCCTGTAGATGGTAAATTAATTCGAGAAGTATCATGTGGGTCAAAAAAAGACTTTGATTATATTATTAAAATTTCTAAAAAAGCTTTTGATGATTTTAGAAAAATTCCAGCACCAAAGAGGGGAGAATTAGTTAGACAATTTGGAAATAAATTAAGAGAAGAAAAAGAATTACTAGGAACTTTAGTATCATATGAAATGGGCAAATCCTATCAAGAGGGACTTGGTGAAGTTCAGGAAATGATAGATATATGTGATTTTGCAGTTGGTCTTTCAAGACAACTACATGGACTAACAATGCACTCTGAAAGACCTACACATAGAATGTATGAACAGTATCACCCCCTTGGAGTAATTGGTATTATTTCTGCATTTAATTTTCCTGTCGCAGTTTGGAGTTGGAATGTTGCATTAGCATGGGTATGTGGTAATGTAACAATTTGGAAACCAAGTGAAAAAACTCCATTGTGCAGTATAATTTGTCAGAAATTAATTGGTGAGGTTTTCAAAGAAAATAAAATTCCAGAAGGTGTTTCATGTCTAATTAATGGTGATTACAAAATTGGTGAGTTATTATCTGAGTCTAAAAATATACCTCTTCTATCGGCGACAGGGTCAACTAGAATGGGGAAAATTGTTGCTGAAAAGGTAGGAGCTAGATTAGGTAAAACTTTACTAGAGCTTGGAGGCAATAATGCAATTATAGTTACTCCTGATGCTGATTTAAAGATGACAATTATGGGAACTGTTTTTGGTGCAGTTGGAACTTGTGGACAAAGATGTACTTCAACAAGAAGACTTATTGTTCATAAAAAAGTATATGAAAAAGTTAAAGATGCTTTAGTTAAAGCTTACAGTCAAATTAAAATTGGTAATCCACTTGATCCCAATATGCATGTAGGTCCTCTGATTGATTTAGATGCAGTAAAATCTTATGAAGAAGCTCTATCTCAGATTGAAAAAGAAGGAGGTAATTGGTTAGTTGAGGGTGGTGTGTTATCTGGAAATCAATATGATAGCGGATGTTATGTAAAACCTGTTATTGCAGAAGTTGATCATTCATTAAAAATTGTACATAAAGAAACATTTGCTCCAATATTATACCTTATAAAGTATTCTGGAGATTTAGAAAATGCAATTGAAATTCAAAATGAGGTTGATCAAGGGCTTTCCTCTGCAATTATGACAAATAATTTAAAAGATGCTGAATTATTCTTATCACATTGGGGAAGTGATTGTGGTATAGCAAATGTTAACATAGGAACTTCTGGTGCAGAAATTGGGGGTGCATTCGGTGGTGAAAAAGATACTGGTGGTGGAAGAGAAAGTGGTTCTGATGCTTGGAAAATCTACATGAGAAGACAAACAAATACAATCAATTTCTCATCTGAACTTCCCCTAGCCCAAGGAATAAAATTTGAATTAGAATAAATTAATTATTTAAACTGATTTAAAAATCTTACATCATTCTCAAAGAATAATCTAATATCTGGGATTTGGTAAATTAACATTGCAATTCTCTCTATACCTAATCCAAATGCGTATCCAGTATATTTTTCTGAATCAATATTACAATTTTCTAGAACATGTGGATCTACCATACCACAGCCCATAATTTCAAGCCAACCTGTCCCCTTTGTAATTCTATAATCGGTTTCCGTTTTAAGTCCCCAATATATATCTACTTCTGCACTGGGTTCAGTGAATGGAAAGAAAGAAGGTCTAAATCTTAAATTTGACTTTCCAAACATTGACTTTGTGAAATATAGAATCATCTGTTTTAAATCCGCAAACGATACGTTTTCATCAACATAGATTCCTTCAACTTGATGAAAGATACAATGAGATCTAGATGAAATAGCCTCATTTCTGTAAACTCTTCCAGGTGATAGAATTTTCAGTGGAGGAGGATTATTTTCTAAATACCTAACCTGTACTGAAGATGTATGAGTTCTTAATAGAACATCAGGATCTTGTTGTATGAAGAAAGTGTCTTGCATATCTCTTGCAGGATGATGCTTTGGAAGATTAAGAGCAGTAAAATTATGCCAATCATCTTCAATTTCAGGCCCATCTGATAATTCAAATCCAACTTTTGAAAAAATTTCAATTATCTGATTCTTGATTAAAGTTATTGGGTGCAAAGTTCCTTTAGGAATTGGGAATCCAGGTTTTGTTAAATCTTCTGAAATACTTTTATCAGACTTTGAGTTACTTAATTTTAATTCATCATACTTATTCTGAGTTAAATTTTTTAACTCATTTATTTTTTGACCATACTCCTTTTTTTGATCAGAAGGGACATTTTTAAATTCACTAAATAAATCATTAATTATTCCCTTTCTGCCAAGAAACCGAATCTTAAAAGACTCTATCTCGTCAATGTCTTTTGATTTGAATTTTTTGATATAGTAAATATGTTCATCTAGTTTATCAATCATATTAATTTTTTTAATAAAATTAAACGTCTATGACGATCCTTCTGTATATTGCAAATATATATTAAGTTTTATGAATTTAATTGATTTAATATTAATTGCATTATTAGGTTACGGTATAATAAAGGGGTATAGTAAAGGACTAATAATTGAACTATCTGGTTTTTTTGGAATTTTTATTTCTTTTTTTATTTCAACAAACCTTGATGATATCATTTCAAGACAGATAGTAGAATTAATTAATATAAATTTTGACATATTAAATATTATAGTCTTTATCTTAATTTTTCTGCTATCATATTCAGCTATTATTTTCATTGCAAAAGGATTCACAAAACTTATAAAATTTGTATACTTAGGCCTACTAAACAGTCTTCTTGGATGTTTATTTGGAGGGTTAAAGTTTCTGTTAATACTACTGATTTTATCAAAGATTATTTTTAGTTTCAATCTTATTCCTATAAAAATAATTAGTGAATCTAATCTTATGATACAGCTACATATTCTGTCCGAAATTATTTTTAACTCAGTTGAGATAATTAATTATAAGTATACAAATAATTTAATCTAATATTTTAATACTAGAGGATTGAATCCAACCTAATGTTCCGTTTTCAAGTTGAATATTTACCCAGTCTTGAATAGTATCAATCTGCTTTACTTTTGTACCCTCATGTAGTAAAAATTTAAGATCTGATATTTTATTAGGCTCAGACCACACTTCAATTTCTTTATCATATACTATAGCGAACTTTTCATTATTTAATTCCTTTTTTTCATAGTTAATCATTAACACACCTATTGCTGTAATTGATAGTATAATAAATTGAGAGAAAAAGATTCTTTTTTGTATCGGATTTTTAATTAATAGGTATAAAATTAATGAAATACACGAAATCCAAACCAAGATTATTAATAGTACAGACCATCCTTTCTCACTTAAAATGTTTAGAGTATTAATTTTTAGATTTTGAGTTTGTGTAATTGGAAGTTTTTCAATTTTATCAATCCTTAGATTCTGAGCAAAAGATAAATTCATTAATATATCTTCATCAGAAGGAGATATAGTTTTTGCCTTTTCATAAAAGAAATTGCTTTCTGGAATATTATTAAGCTTATAAAATGCATTTCCAAGATTATAGTATACCTCAGCACTTTCAAAGCCTGAATTTAAAATGGTTTGATAGCCCTCAATTGCCATTTGATAATTTCCGTTTGTATAGAGGTCATTTGATTTTTCAAAGATAGAATCTAGGCTTTGGTTATTTAAAAAAAATAAAAAAATGTAAAGTAGTCTCATTACTTATTTTTTAAAATCAGGTTAATAACTTCTTTTGCATTCTTCAAGTCATTTTTCATAATTGAATTCGAGGATCTTGAATATTTAGCACTTTCACAATTTTCAATTAATTGAATAATTTTTGAAATAGTTTTTTCATCAATTCCTTTATCTCTTGATATACTTTTAATCTTCTCTTTATTAAAGTTTTCAATATTTATTGAAAATTTTAATAACAACGTTTTTAATAAGACTTTTTCAATTAGGTCATAAAATATATTCTTATCGTTTAATGATTTTTTTGCAGCATCAATCATTTTATTTATTTCTTTTTCTTGAGTCTTTTGTAATTCTATAGTTGATGACTTTCTAGATCTAGTATAGGTAGTCAGCATAACAAAAGCAATAACCATTGCAAAAGGTGAAGAAACTAAAACGTAAAACAATTGAGATTCAAAAAACTTACTATCATCTATCTTAATTAAGTTAGTCTTTGTCTTAATAAATCTAAATGAGTCATTAGGTGTAATAACATTTGTATTATTTAATGATGAGTTGGTAATTGTAGGTCCATCAAATACATCGACTGTTAGTCTAGGAGATTTAATTGTTTTATATGATTCTAATTGAGGGTCAAAATATGAGAATTCAACCTCCTCAATAGGAAAGCTACCTTGAAATCTTGGAATTACTGTAAATAATTTAGTTACTGAACCACTCATGCCTGAAAGATTTGTGTTAATTGATTCTTCTCTTTGTGGTTCAAATAATTCCATGGAACTTGGTACTTGAAGATCAGGTAAATCAAAAAGTTTTAAATTACCTTCACCTTTTACTTTTAGTTCAGCTTGAAAAGATTCAGTTGCTCTAAGAGAAGATTTGTTAAGAATTACATCAAACTCAAATTGACCAACAGCACCAGTAAAATTTAATGGCTTATTCTTCAAGGGAAGATCTTTAACATTTATTGTTCTCACTCCAGTTGAAATAACCAGAGTTGTTTGATCATAAATAATATTTCCAAAAAAATCTCTTTTATCAGTAGGGACATCAAGTACAAGGTTTAACGATAATGGAGATATTTCAAGTTGACCAGATTTTTGAGGATACAAAACGACTTTTCTCCACTCTACTGTATTATAATTTTGACCTTTATATATTTCCCTTTGGACTTTTAATTGAGGAATCTTTATAATCTGACTCCAAAAATCTTTATAGTTTGGGGTTTCAGTCTCTCTAGCATCTGAGATATTTATTGGAGCTTTATAAAATAGCTTATATATAACTGTTATTGGTTCATTAAGGTAAGGAGAGCCTTTTGAAATTAAAGCGCGTAACTCTATATCGTCATCGTTATAGTATTGAGTAACAGATTCTGATGGCTGACTAACTGAATCAGTTATTAGTACCTCTATTGGAAGAGATTTATATAATTCTCCATCTATCTCAACGCTTGCCTGTTTAATTCTAATAGAACCCTTTTTTAGGGGTTGGAGAAAATATGAATATGTTTTTGAAAAGCTCCTCTCACCATTAACATATGAAGTCTTTATAGATTGATTTGGACCTCCAATTATTTGAAAATTTTCAAAATCAGGAGGTGAGAAATTATCACCGTTTTGATTCATTACAAAATCAACTCTCAATCTTTCATTTAGTCCAAGTTTAGTTTTACTTACAGATGCATCAAACTTTACCTGAGCAGAGATAAATAAACTATTCAAAGCAAGTATCAATATTGTTATATTTCTTACCAATCTTTTTCTGATTTTTTTGTTGTTTGTAATTTCTTTTTACCAGACTTAAGTTTTTCATTTAAGTCCTTTTCAATATTATTTACAGCTTCTAAAAGATTTTCCATTTGTTGTTTTGAAAGACCTCCACCTTGTTCTTGTTCTTCCTTATCATCTTGATCTTTTGGTTTTTCCTGTTCTGACTCAGAATTTTGATCACTGTTTTGATCTTTATCTTGATTCTCCTTCTGATCTTCTGATTGATCCTGTTTTTCTTCTTCTGAATCTTCACTATTTTCAGAATTTTGACGTTTGTCTCCTTCTAAAAATTTCTTTGCAAGAGCATAATTATATCTAGTTTCATCATCTGCAGAATTATTTCTAAGAGCATTTTTATATGCTTCTACTGCTTGCGCATAATCCTTTTTCTTCATATAAGAATTTCCTAGATTATGAAAAGCTGAATGTTTTTCAAGGTCTATTTCTGAGTTTTTTTGTGTTTTGAAATACTCTTGAATAGCCTCATCATAGTTCTGATTTTCAAATAAAAGATTACCTAAATTATGACTTGCTTTATTTTGATTTTTATTAGTAGATATAGCCTTTCTATATTCAACCTCAGCATCTTTGTAGTTCTTATTCAAAATATCAGCATTACCTTTTAGAACAAAGTTACTTGGATCACTTTGTGAGAATGACATGAAAGTGAAAAATAAAAAAGCAACATGAAGTATCTTAATCTTTATTTTCATTAAATAAATTTAAATTCTGTATCCATTTTGTTTTAGTCTGAAAAACAAATACATCACAAATTATAAATAACAGAGACAAAAATAAAAATAATTGAAATTGTTGTTTATAATCAATGAACTGAGATGTTTCAAACTCAGACTTATCTATTTCATTAAGTATAGATTTTACTTGACCTAAGGCTTCTTCAGTAAAATTTCCGTCAATATAATCACCATCAGAAGAATCTGCTATTTTATTAAGGATCAAACTATTTCTTTTGGTAATAACTACTTCTCCATTAACATCTTTTTTGTATGAATCAATTGCTCCATTTAATCTAATTGGTATAGTAGATCCTGAATCTTCTCCAATTCCTATTGTTATTAAGTTTATGTCATTTAATGATATTAAGTTAATTAAATCATCAGGTATATCATCATGATCTTCTCCATCAGAGATAAGTATTAAAACTCTATTTGTCTCTGAATTTTGATCAAAGAAATTTACAGATAGATTTAATGCAGCATCAATTGATGTTCCTTGAGATGATAGCATATCCGTATCTATAATCTGGAGAAAGTTTTTTACAGAAGCAAAATCTGTAGTAAGAGGAACTTGCGGAATAGCCTGAGCTGCATAAGCAACAATACCAACCCTATCACTTGATAAAGAGTTTATTATTTCTGAAACTATTCTTTTTGATCTTAATAGTCTATTTGGAGCTACATCTTCTGCAAGCATACTTTTAGATACATCTACAGCAAAAACAATATCAACCCCTTCTCTGTTAATTGTTTTAAGCTCGGTTCCTATTTTTGGGTTAGCAAGTGCTATGGATAAGCATAAAATAGCTAAACATTCTAGAATAAGCTTAAGATTAAGTTTGAAATTAGATCTATTAGGGCTAATGTGTTCTAATAAATCATGCTTTGAGAATGAATTCTGTACTTTCTTCCTCCACAACATGTAGATATAATTCACAATAACTAATAGCGGAATTACTAATGCTAAATAAAGAAAATATGTAATGTCTATCTCATACATTATACAAAGCTTTTAAATATTGTTTTTCTTGCAAATACTTCTATAACAAATAATATAAACCCTAACATTACAAAGGGCCTGTATTTTTCAGAAACATTAGTGAAAATAGTTTCTTTTATTTCTGTCTTCTCTAATTTATTGATCTCGTTATAAATATTTTGAAGTTCTAAATTATCAGTTGCTCTAAAATATCTTCCAGATGTCTTTTCTGAGATATATCTTAAAAGATCCTCATCAATTTCAACTTTTGTAAGACTAAATTGGAAATTTCCGTTGGGAAGAATTGAGACTGGTGCAAGTGCTCTTCCATTTGTTCCTAGACCAATAGTATATGTTTTAATTTCATACTCAGCAGCTAGTTCTGCAGCAATTCTAGGATCTATAAATCCTGAGTTGTTGACTCCATCGGTGAGCAAAATAATTACCTTACTTTTAGCAGTACTCTCTTTAAGCCTATTAACTGCAGTTGACAGTCCCATGCCAATAGCTGTTCCATCTTCTAGAAGAGCCTCATAATTAATTTCAGACAGAGATTGCTTAAGGATTAATTTGTCAGTAGTAACAGGCGTTTTAGTATAACTCTCAGCTGCATAAACTACTAAACCTATCCTATCATTTGGTCTATCATCAATAAAGTTTGAAGCAACATTTTTTAAGGCAGTTAATCGATCTGGTTTTAGATCTTTAGATAACATACTTGAAGAGATATCAATAACCATAACAATATCAATGCCTCTTGATGTTGTAATCCTTTTAGATGTTGACTTAGATTGAGGTCTAGAAATCGCAATTATTAATAGTAAGATAACTAACACTCTTATTATATTTAAGAGAGGTCTAAGCTTAGTTAAAAACGAATTTTTAGTCTTTAAATATGATAAAGAAGAATGTGTAAGTGATGCCTGAGTATATCTTCCTAACTTATACCAAAAAAATAATATTATTGGTATAATTATCAAAATAAAAAGATATTCTGGGTTTGCTAAGTACAAATCTTTAAACATTACAATTCTTTTACTATATCAAAGCTTTCTAAAATCCTAGACTTTATATTGTCCGCATATCTATCATCTGCTCTATGAACTATTGTAAGTCTAATAGTTTTCTTATCATAGGGAAGAATAACAGTAGTAAAATTAGATCTAATTAATCTGTTTTTAATTTCAATATCAAGACTTCCAAAAAGTCTTAACCCAGTATCTCCAGATTTAATTGTAAACTGATCCTCCTTTAAAAGTATATTTTTTGAGCCCATAGTTTGAAAATGATTTATTAAATCATTTTTTATTAAATCAAGGCTTGGGTTATTTTCAACTTCTATAACATCTTTAAAATCAATTGTTATAAAAAAATCATCTTTAAAATCCCCCATAACAAATTTGCTATCATAAAGGGTGTCATTTGATCTAACTAAAATATTTGGAGAATTTAATTCAACTGGAGGAGAACCATATTGACTTGTGAACCACTCTTTAGACATTAGAATTTTTGTAGGATTCATTAATATAGTATCTCTAACAGGATAATAACCAAATAGCAAAATTGATATAAAGAGAATTGAGCATAGAATTAAAAACGAATATTTTAAAAAAGTTTTTAGGTCGTCAATAATTGAATATTCCTCATTTTTGGGTTCTATGTCTTCAACTATATTAAATTTTTCATTATAAATTTTTTCTGTATCATCAATAAAGTCTGATATAAAATCTAAGTCATTTTTAATATCTGATTTCGTAGGAAGTGATTTTGCAAATTTGACTAAATCAGACTTACTGAAAAGACTTTCAAGCTTACTTATTTTACTTTTTTCAAAATTATAATTACCACTATCTCTAAGTAAATTAATTCTTAATATAAGTTCCTTGGAAGTACTCTCCATAGCAGGTATTTTAATCTGAGATTCAAGATATTCCCTGAAAATATCAATTAAAATTGTGTAATATTCTTTGAATTCAATCTGAGAATTAGGATCTAAACTATTCAAATTTTCTAATTTCTCATTTACCAATTCAAATAAAGATTTTTCTTCTACAGTAGGTTTTATGTTTTTTTTCAGCAAATAATATCGGTAAAGAAGGAATACAATAAAACCAACAATTATTGCAATAAATATCCTTATTAGTAGATTTTGATAATTTCTTTTAACAGGAATAATTGGTTTTATGTCATAAAGGTTTTGTTTCAAAGTATCAACCTCAACATCGTTTACGACAATTAATAATGAATCTGAATATTTTATTGTCTGATTAAAGTATATTTTTTGAGGTGGAATCCAATATTCTCCAGGCTCAAAATTTATTAATGAGTACCTCTTTGAATAAGTAGATGACTCTTGAATTGTATCAGTATCAAATGACTCTATAATCTCAAAAGGCATAAAATTTGGAATTTCATCAAATGAAATATTGTATTTATTTTTTGAGGATATATCAATTTTTAAATTTAATTCTTCACCTATTTTTACTTCGGTAGTATCTACATTGGTAGATATAATTATATCCTGATCAAAATTTGGATTTTGACTATATAATAAAGTGCTTAAAGATAGGTATAGAATTAAAAAAAATTTCATTTATCGTTGTTTAAAATATCCCAGAAGTTTTTTTACATAACTATCATCAACTTCACAATTAATAACTCCTGCTCCATTTTTATTAAACAGAGTTTCAAAATACTTTACTGAATTAGCATAATTTAGATTATAGTTTTCCCTTAACCTCTTTGAGGTTGTATCAACCCATATAAGTTCATTTGTTTCAGCATCAATCATTTGCACAAAACCTATTTTTGCCATCTTAGTTTCCATTTGGTCATAAATTCTTATTCCCGTAAGATCAAATTTTTTAGCTGCAAGTTTTAAGGATTTATCATAATCTTTATCAATGAAATCAGATAAAATAAATACAATTGCTTTTTTTTGAATTATACTTAAGAGAAACCTAAGTGATGAATTAATATTAGTTTTATGGCTTTTAGGCTTAAACTCAATTAATTCTCTTATTATCCTAAGTATATGCCTCTTACCCTTATTTGGAGGAATGAATAACTCAATATCATCAGTAAAAAGTATTGCACCAACTTTATCATTATTTTTTAAAGCAGAGAATGCCAATGTTGCAGCAATTTCTGTAATTATTTCTTTCTTCAGTTTATTGCTAGTTGCAAAGTTTTCCGAACCACTTACATCTATTAAAAGCATTAATGTTAGTTCCCTCTCCTCTTCAAATACTTTTATAAAGGGTTCATTATATCTTGCTGTTACGTTCCAGTCAATCGATCTAATATCATCACCAAATTCATACTTTCTAACTTCACTAAAAGTCATACCCCTACCTTTAAAAGTACTGAGATATTCTCCTCCAAAAAGGTTGTCACTAAGCCTTCTACTTTTTATTTCAATTTGTCTTACTTTCTTTAATAATTCTTTAGAATCCATTAATTATGGTACTTCAACTGTATTTACTATCTGTTTAATTACGTCTTCAGTAGTTACATTTTCAGCCTCAGCTTCATAGGTTAAGCCAATTCTATGTCTAAGTACATCAGTTATGACTTCTCTTACATCTTCTGGTATTACAAAGCCTCGGTGGTTTATAAATGCATAACATTTAGATGCAAGAGCCAAGTTGATACTACCCCTAGGTGAAGCACCAAATGAAATAAGAGGGGATAAGTTTTTAAGATTATATTTTTCTGGATATCTAGTACAGAAAATTAGATTTAATATGTACTTTTCAATTTTTTCATCCATGTATACTTCATTAACTAAATTTTGAGCAGTTAATATTTGTTTAGTTGTCACTACAGGCTTTATTTTGTCTTCTTTTGAAGATAAATTCATATTTATAATCTTTTGTTCTTCTTCGAGTTTAGGATAATCTACTACAACTTTTAGCATAAACCTGTCTACTTGCGCCTCTGGAAGAGGATATGTACCTTCTTGTTCAACAGGATTTTGAGTAGCCATAACTAGAAAAGGATCAGATAATTTGAATGTTTTATCACCAATAGTTACCTGTTTTTCTTGCATAGCTTCAAGCAATGCTGATTGAACTTTAGCAGGTGCTCTATTTATCTCATCTGCTAATACAAAATTTGCAAAAACTGGTCCCTGTTTAATAGAAAATGCACCTGATTTCATATTATAAATCATAGTTCCAATTACATCAGCAGGAAGAAGATCTGGAGTAAATTGAATCCTGCTAAATGAGCCTTTAACAGCATTACTAAGGCTGTTAATAGCAAGTGTTTTGGCAAGTCCTGGAACACCTTCAAGTAAAATATGTCCTTTACCTAATAGACCTATTAAAAGCCTTTCAATCATTGTTTTCTGACCAATAATTTTTTTATTAATCTCCATTGAAAGTAGATCTACGAAAGCACTTTCTTTTTTTATTAATTCATCCTTTTTACTTAAATCTACATCTTTATTTGTATCACTCATGACTATTGAATTTAATTAAAACAAATTTGAAAATTTATAACTAAATCTTATGTTAACAATTGGTTAAATTGATTAAAGTAAAAATATTACTTTGAAAAGTACTCCGGGTATAAATAATCATTTTTTGGATAATGACTCATATCTACATTCTTCACTATCTTATATATTTCTTTTCTTAAATTATCAAAATTAACTTTATTCTTAGCTGAAATAAATAATGCCTTACCATTAGTCTTATTCATCCATGTATTCCTCCATTGGTGTAAAGAATAGTAGCTGTTTTTTCCTGAGTTTGAATCATTAAAATCAACAGCTTGATACTTATCAATTTTATTGAAAATCATTAAGTTATATTTGTTATGACAGTTAATTTCATTCAAAATATTATTTACGGATTGTATATGATCTTCAAAACTAGGATGAGATATATCAACAATATGTAATAAAATATCTGCATCTTTAACTTCTTCCAAAGTACTTTTGAAAGACTCAATAAGCTGTGTTGGCAATTTTCTTATAAAACCTACTGTATCCGTTAAAAGAAAAGGTAATGTATTAATAACAACTTTTCTCACTGTTGTATCAAGTGTTGCAAATAATTTGTCTTCTGCAAAAACATTACTATTAGACAAAATATTCATTATTGTTGATTTCCCTACATTAGTGTAACCTACTAATGCCACTCTAACTAATGACCCTCTATTTCCTCTCTGGATCCTCATCTGCTTATCAATTGTAGATATTTTTCTTTTTAATAGTGAAATTTTATCTCTTACAATTCTTCTATCAGTTTCTATCTCAGTCTCACCAGGACCTCTCATACCAATACCTCCTCTTTGTCTTTCTAGGTGCGTCCATAATCCTTTTAGTCTCGGTAACAAATATTCATACTGAGCTAGTTCAACTTGAGTTTTAGCATAACTTGTTTTGGCTCTTTGAGCAAAAATATCAAGAATAAGAGCTGTTCTATCAAGAATTTTACACTTTAAAATTCTTTCAATATTTGCTTGTTGAGTGGGAGATAGTTCATCATCAAAAACTACTACTGAGACATCATTGACTTTAACATAATTTAATATCTCATCTATTTTTCCTTTTCCAATAAATGTTCTTGGATTTGGTGTATTTATCTTTTGAGTGAATTTTTTAATAACATTTCCACCAGCGGTAACAGACAAGAACTCAAGTTCTTCTAAAAATTCTGATAATTTTTCATCATCTTGGGAATCATTAATTACTCCAACTAAAACAGTATTCTCATAATTTGATTTTTTTGGATCAATCATTTTTAACAGAGTAGGTCCTAATATTAAACGTTTTACCATCAAATACACCATAGGTATAATGTGTAATCCAATCTCCTAGATTAATGTATTTAGATTTTGTTTTTAATTGATGAACAATAGGTAGGTGTCTGTGTCCAAAAATAAAATAATCAACATGTTCCTTAGATAGTTTTTTTTCACAATACTGAATTAACCATTCTTTATTCTTTCCTTTAAATTTTAGATCCTCTTTTCCTGACAATAATTTATTTTTTTGTGAAAGATATTTACCAAGCCTCAAGCCTATATCAGGGTGAATCAGTCTATACATTCTAATGAAAATACTATTTGATAATACCAATTTCATCCTTTTATATCCGTAGTCACCAGGACCAAGGCCGTCGCCATGTCCCACATAGAATGATTTTGAATTAAATACAAAAAGTTCAGGTGATCTAAATACCTTAATGTTTAACTCCTTTTCAAAATAATCATTCATCCAGTAGTCGTGGTTTCCAACAAAAAAATAAATTTTTATTCCTGAATCAGATAGCTCAGCTAATTTTCCTAAAACTCTAGTAAATCCTTTTGGGATAGCCTCATTATATTCAAACCAGAAATCAAATAAATCTCCTAACAAGAAAATGATGTCAGCATCATCTTTAATTGAATCTAACCATGAAACAAAGATTTTTTCTCTTGAATGACTTTCTTTAAGGGAAGGTGCTCCTAGATGATTATCTGATGAAAAGTAAATTTTTTTGTTTACTGGAATATCCATTATCAACCAATTGCATTATTTAAATCTTCTATAAGATCATCTGAATCCTCAATCCCAACACTTAGCCTCAATAAAGAGTCTACTAGTCCTGATTTTTTTCTTTCCTCTGGAGGTATTGAAGCATGTGTCATACTCGCTGGATGACAGCAAAGACTTTCCACTCCGCCAAGTGATTCAGCTAGAGTGAATAATTTAAGATTCTCTGCTATTTTTTTTGCAGATTCAAAAGAATTGTCAATCGGGATGAATGAGACCATACCTCCAAATACATACATTTGCTTTTCAGCAATTTTGTAATTTTTATTATCTGAAAATCCTGCCCAGTATACATTACCTATTTTATCATGATTTCTCAAGAAGATTGCTACTTTTTCAGCATTTTCTGAATGCCTTTGCATTCTTAAATGCAATGTCTTAATTCCTCTTAGTGTAAGAAAACAATCCATTGGTCCAGGTGTAGCTCCAGAAGCATTTTGAATAAATGATAGCTTGTTATAAAGTTGCTCATCGTTAACAACAATAGCTCCTATAACAACATCACTATGACCAGCGATATATTTTGTAGCAGAATGCATAACTATATCTGCTCCTAGCTCAAGTGGTCTTTGTATATAAGGAGATGCAAAAGTATTATCAATGCAAAGAAGTGCTTGATTTTTTTTAGCAATTTTTGATATTGATTCTATATCAACAACATTCATCATAGGATTTGTAGGTGTTTCAACCCAAATAAGTTTAGTTTTCTTATTTAATTTATTTGAAACTTCGTCTAAATTTTCCATGTTTACGAAATGAAACTTTAAATGATATTTCTCAAATATTTGTTTAAATAATCTATAACTTCCACCATAAAGATCATTTGTAGATATTATCTCATCACCAGGATCTAGAGTCTTAATAATAGCATCAATTGCAGCTAATCCTGAGGCAAAGGCTAAACCATAATTGCCATTTTCAAGAGAAGCGATTGATCTTTCAAAATTAGTTCTAGTTGGATTATGGGTTCTGCTGTATTCATAACCTTTATGAACACCAGGAGAAGTTTGAGCATAAGTAGATGTTTGATAAATGGGTGTCATCACAGATCCATATGCAGGATCTAAAATTTGTCCACCATGTATAGTTCTAGAATTAAATCTTAATTTTTTCTTCATATTAAGCAAATATAAAGATATTGGACTTTAGCTATACTTTTAACCTAAAATGATTTTCTTTGTTGCAAATTAATAGATGAACAACAGATCTCTCGCATTAGCTGCAGCATTTATAGCAACAACAATATATGGAATCAATCATACTGTTGCTAAAGAACTAATGCCAGTGTATATAGGTTCATCAGGTTTTATTATGCTTAGACTTCTGGGAGCAACAGCTCTTTTTTGGTTGATTAGCTTTTTTACTCCAAAAGAAAAGATTGAATCCAAAGACATTCTCAAGATAGTTTTTGCTTCAATTCTAGGCATGTGCACAAATATGTTAGCTTTTTTTAGAGGTCTTGAATTATCGACTCCAATCAATAGTGGAGTAATAATAACTTTAGCTCCTATTCTTGTTCTAATTTTATCTTATTTTTTCTTAAAGGAAAAAGTTACAATTAAAAAGATATTAGGAATTATTATTGGATTTTCTGGCGCACTTTTTTTAATTATTAATAGTAGTAAAATAGGTATAAACGCACCAAATATTCCTTTAGGAAATTCATTTTTCTTACTTAATGCCTCTGCCTATGCAGGATATTTAATAATAGTTAAGCCTTTAACTGCGAAATACAACATTTTTACTTTAATGAAATGGTTATTCTTGATTGGATTAGTTTTATCAACCCCTATTACATATAATCAATTTATTGAAGTAGAATGGGCTAAATTACCTTGGTATGCTATTTGGAGAATGATTTATGTAATTATTGGCACAACATTTATGACATATCTATTAAATATCTATGCATTAAAGACATTATCTCCAACAGTAATTGGCTCATTCATATATCTTCAGCCAATAATAACCATAATATTTGCATTAATAACTGCTAACGACAATTTAGATTTAACAAAAATAATAGCATGTACATTAGTATTTATAGGAGTTTATCTTGTATCTATTAAGAATAAGAATGTTTGATTGTCAAATCAGAAATATTAATTAGTTTGTGTTGTGTATTTTAAATTTTCTATGATAAATTTGAACTAAATAAAACTTTTATGAAAAAGCTTCTTTCAATTCTAACAATTTTATTAATTCTTTCCTGTAATAATTCGAATACATCAAAAGAGAATTTTCAATATGAAAGAGTTAAAGAAGATAATGTTTCCGCTCAAAATAATTCAGTTTCAAATAATATAATCTTAAACTCTAATGATCAGATGAAATTTGATAAAAGAATTATTAGAGTGAAAGCGAATGAAATTGTTACTTTAACATTAAATCATAATGGTAAATTCCCTGCTATTTCAATGGGGCATAACTTTGTGCTAATAAAAAAAGATGTTGATATTGATGATTATGCTCTTAGAGCAGTTAGTGCAAGAGATAATGATTATATTCCTGAAGGTGGCGATGAAATTGCATATACAAAAATGTTAGGAGGAGGAGAGTCTGATACAATAACTTTCGATGCTCCTGAACCTGGCACCTATACATTTATTTGTTCATTTCCAGGTCACTATCAACTAATGATGGGTGAGTTTATTGTACTTTAAAAGATTAATTTTAAAAACTTATTTTAGTGAAAAAGGTTTTATTAATTCTTTTATTCATTTCAATCGGGTGTCAAAATAATCCTGAAAAATCTGATTCTTTGTCTAATAAAGGAATAGGTCCAATTACTAATGTTATACTTGAGGACAAAGTGAATATTTCAATGGCAAACTCTGGTGAAAAATTATTTAATCAACTTTGTACATCCTGTCACATGATCAATGAAGATTATATTGGTCCAGCTATGTCAGGAATTCTTGGTAGAAGGTCACCAGAGTGGATAATGAATATGATTTTAAACCCTATTCAAATGCTTGAAGAAGATCCAATTGCGATAGAGTTGCTAGAGGAATATAATTTTGAATATATGTATAATCAAAATTTATTGGAGGAAGAAGTAAGAGAAATTCTAGAGTACTTTAGACTTATTGATTAAATATCAACATTACCATCATAATAACCAGGGATTGAAACAAATCCAAGTTTATTAACCATAACGTACTCGCTAGCCCTATAAGAATTAACAGCCATTTCACGAAACAAATCGCATATTTGAGAATAATTATTACCATCTTGAGCTATCATGCTTTCGTTATCTATATGTTCTGAAAAATATCTTTCTAGAGTTAAATTATCAACATCTTTAATAGATGACTTTTTTTCAGATAAAAGTATCATTTTGATAAATTCTTCAATCATTGCATTTAGATATTTTTGATCTTCAGTTCTAATGTTTTTGGAAACATAAGCATCAATAAATTTTGAAAGATTTAATGAATTTGCTCCTGGAGAATCAGTCTCAGGAATAATAATTTCTAGGATTCTGTCTAGAAAATTTATTTCATTGTTACTAAAAAAACTAAGCTCTTTGTCAGTAGTAGAAGAATTACATGATTGAACTAATGAAATAACTCCAGATGAAATTGTGATCGCGCCGAAAGAGGCTCCAATTCTTTTTATAGCCTTTCTTCTATCCATTTTACAAGTTTTGTTTTTTTAATTCCTCAACAGCATGATTAGCAGCTCTTGCAGTGAGTGCCATATATGTTATTGATGGGTTTTGATTTCCAGCAGAAGTCATACATGCACCATCTGTGACATATACATTTTTAACTTCATGGATTTGATTATTTGCATTCAAAACAGATGTCTTTGGATCTCTTCCCATTCTAGCAGTACCCATCTCATGAATACCATTCCCAAAAACATATTTACTCTCCCATCCATATACATCTTTAAAACCAGATCGTTCAAGCATTTCTTCTGCTTGTTCCTTCATATCCTTTCTCATAGCTAATTCATTTTCTTTAATTTTTGCGTCAAAAGTAACTGTTGGAAGACCCCATTTATCCTTCTTTTCATAATCTAAAGTCATCTTATTTTCATGATAAGGAAGAATCTCGCCAAAAGCAGTCATACTAGCAGTCCATTCATCATACTTAACTATATTTTCTTTTAACCTTGGTCCATATGATATTAACTCTTCTTTACTATCAGCTACACTTTGATAGCCCCTATATGCACCTCCTTGATATGCATATCCTCTTATAAAGTCACTTCTATTGGTTACACCACCGATATTTCTAAATCTTGGGATAAAAAAACCTGCAGGTTTTCTTCCATAAGTTGTTTTATTTTTAAATCCTTCAAAAGTTCCAGAGGCACCAACTTGAAAATGATGATCCATTAAATTATGACCTAGTTCTCCTGAGTCGTTACCCATTCCATTAGGAAATCTATTAGATTTTGATTGCATTAGTATTGAAGTTGAACCAATAGCTGACGAACATAAAAAAATTACTTTGGCAAAGTATTCGTAAGATTGATTATTTTCTGAATCTATTACTCTCACGCCTTTTGCTCTTTTCTTATCTTGATCATATATGATCTCATGTACAATTGAATTTGGCATAAGTGTCATATTACCAGTAGCTTCAGCTGCAGGTAAAGTTGATGAGTTACTACTAAAATAAGCTCCATATGGACAACCTCTCATACACCTATCTCTATATTGACATGTTACTCTTCCAAGGCCTGGTTTAGTTCCTTCAGTTATATGAGCAGTTCTTGCATTTGAAAGAATTCTACCATCTGAAAAATTATTTGCAATGCTATTTCTCATATGCTTCTCAAGTACATTAAGCTCAAAAGGTTTTAAAAACTTACCATCAGGAAATTGTGGAAGCCCTTCTGCCCTCCCTTGAACTCCAATGTATTGTTCAACATAATCATACCAAGCAGCAATATCTTTATATCTTATAGGCCAATCAACTGCAATTCCATCTTTTAAATTTGCTTCAAAATCAAACTCGCTTAGTCTGTAAGTGTGTCTCCCCCATGTTAAAGATCTCCCCCCTACATGATAACCCCTAATCCAATTAAATTTATTCTCATCATCATTATATGGATGATCAAAATCATCAACAAAAAAATGTTTGTGCGACTCTTGAGTTACATATCCTGTTCTACTTTGTTTAGGTTGCCTTTTCAATGTTTCTTGAGTAATAGTGTTTCCTCCTTCAAATTCCCATGGATCCATATTTGCTGTATGGTAGTCGTCAATATGTTTAATCATTCTACCTCTATCAAGCACTAGAGTTTTGAGGCCTTTCTCAGTTAATTCCTTTGCTGCCCATCCACCACTTATTCCAGTTCCAACAACTATAGCGTCAAATTTATTCTGCATTTTTATCTAATTTTTTTCAATTTAAAGAATTAATAATTCAAATCGTAATTAATTATTTAAATTTATATTTATACTAATATAAAAAACCGAATATTATGAAAAGAAAAGAATTTATCAAATTAGCTTCAACTGGTGCGCTGGGTATATCATCTTTAGGATATATTTCTTGTGAAACTCAAAAAGAATTATTTTTTAAGCTATCTCTTGCTCAATGGTCACTTCATAAAGCAATTCGAGGTGGAGAAATGTCCCCCTATATGTTTGCAAAAAAATCGAATGAGCTTGGATTTTCTGGTCTTGAGTATGTTAATCAATTATATGATGATGTAATGAAAAGTGAAGATAAATCCTCAGCTATAAAAGAATTTATTAAAATGAATAATCAACTGGCAAATGATAATGGAGTCGAAAATGTACTTATAATGATAGATGAGGAAGGTGATTTAGCTGATGAGAATGAGGATGTGAGACTAAATGCAATAGATAATCACAAATTGTGGATTGATGCTGCTGCTGAGATGAATTGCTCATCAATAAGATTAAATCTATATGGTTCTAAAGATGTTGAGACATGGAAAAACTTATCAATTGATAGTTTATCAAGGCTCGGAGAGTATGCGAAAGGAACTGGGATAAATGTAATTGTTGAAAATCATGGTAGAATTACTTCCAATATTCCAGAGCTCATGAATGTTATTTATGGAACAAATATGGACAATGTTGGTACTCTACCTGATTTTGGCAATTTCTGTATGGCTGATGAGGGTTATGGTTCAGTATTTGATGGTTCTTGTGAAAAAATGTATGACTTTTATCAAGGTGTAGAAGAAATGATGCCAAAGGCATTTGCAGTTAGTGCTAAATCAAATGACTTTGATGATAATGGAGATGAAAAGACTATTGATTACATGAGAATGTTGAAAATTGTAAAAAGTTTTGGATACACTGGTTATGTTGGTGTTGAATATGAAGGTGAAGGGTTGTCTGAAGAAGAAGGAATCAAAGCTACTAGAGATTTATTAATTAAAGTTGGCAAATCCATTTAATATGAGTAAAACAATAAATATTAAACTTAGTGTAATGATGTTCCTTGAGTTTTTTATTTGGGGATGTTGGTTTGTTACAATGGGAACTTTTCTTTCACAAGCTTTTACTGCATCTGGAGGAGAAATTTCATTAGCATATGAGACTCAATCATGGGGTGCAATTATTGCTCCATTTATTATTGGATTAATTGCAGATAGATATTTTGATGCAGAAAAAATTCTAGCCATTATTCACATTGTTGGAGGAGGACTTCTCTTTATGTGTTCAATAGCTTTAGGTTTTGACGCATTCTATCCATACATATTAATATATATGATACTTTATATGCCAACCCTAGCTTTAGTTAATTCTATAGCCTTTAGACAAATGAAAGATCCTTCTAAGGAATTTCCAAAAATTAGAGTTTGGGGTACTATAGGATGGATTGTCGCTGGTCTTGTAATTAGTTATGGAGTTGGCTGGGAAGCTATGCAAACACTTGAATATACTTTTTATTTAGCTGCAATAGTGTCGGTAACATTAGGTGTTTTTAGTTTTACTTTACCAAAAACTCCTCCAAAAGCAAAAAACGAGAGTCCAAGCCTTAGAGAAATTTTAGGTCTTGATGCTCTTCAGCTTTTAAGAGATGGTAGATATTTAGTTTTTTTCCTATCATCTATACTGATATGTATACCTCTAGCTTTTTACTATCAGGATGCTAATTTATTTTTAAATGAACTTGGGATGGCTAACGCTGCAGGTGTTATGACATTAGGTCAAATATCTGAAGCATTATTTATTTTATTACTTCCAATTTTTCTTAATAAATATGGGATTAAAAAAACACTTATTATTGGAATGCTTGCATGGAGTTTAAGATATGTTCTATTTGCATTTGGAGATACTGGATCAAATATTTGGATGTTAATTTTCGGTATTGTTCTTCATGGAATTTGCTATGATTTTTTCTTTGTTTCTGGCCAAATATATACCGACTATAAAGCAGGTGAGAGATATAAAAGTGCAGCTCAAGGTTTAATTGCTCTTGCAACTTATGGAATTGGAATGTTAATTGGTTTTAGACTTGCAGGGATTATTACTGATCAATATGCTATTGAGTCAGGACATGACTGGACTCAAATTTGGACATTTCCAGCAATATTTGCAGCAGTGGTATTAGTGATTTTTATTGTAACATTTAAAAACGAGAAAATAGAAGTTGAAAAATAAAATTAGACTAGGAATCTTAGGTGGTGGTGGTGATTCTCTAATTGGAATAGTTCATAGAATTGCATCATCTATGCATGATAACTATGAAATAATTGGAGGTGTATTTAATCCAGATTTTTCTGAGAATTTAAAATTTGCTGAAGAAATAGGATTAAATAAAAAAAGAATATATGAGGACTATGAAAAGATGATTGAGGAGGAGTTAAAACTTGACGAAAATGAAAGAATTCAAGTTGTATCAATTCTAACACCTAATTTTCTTCATTATCCTATGGCTAAAAAGCTTTTAGAAAATAACTTCAATGTCATTTGTGAAAAGCCAATGACAACTACCTATGAAGAAGCCAGAGATTTAGAAAATATATACAAATCAAAGAAGCTAACATTTGCCGTAACATACACATATACTGGTTATCCAATGATAAGGCAAATGAAAGAAATGATTAAGGCTGGAGAAATAGGTGATATACAACGTGTTGATCTTCAATATTATCAAGGCTGGATAAACCCAATCATTCATGATTCCAAAAGACGTTCTGAAACCTGGAGACTTCAACCTGATAAGTCAGGAATTAGTTGTTGTATTGGAGACATAGGAACACATGCATTTGATATGCTAGAATATGTAACAGGAATGGAAGTGAAAGAACTTCTATCTGATTTAAACTACGTCTATGATGATAATATTATGGATGTAGATGGTACAATTTTAATTAGATTCTCTGATAAAATTAAAGGTGTTATTAGGGCTAGTCAAATAGCAACTGGAGAGGAGAATAATTTTACCGTTGCAATTTATGGCAAAGAGGGAGGCTTAAAATGGGAGCAACAAAACCCAAATTATTTATATCAATTAAGTGAGTCAGACCCATTAAAAATATTAAAGCCAGGACATGATTACAATTCTAATTTTGCTAAAATTTCAACTAAATTACCTCCAGGTCACCCTGAAGGAATGTTTGATTCAATGGCAAATATTTATAATGGAGTTGCTAGAGAGATAAATGGGACAATAGAATTTGATGGTGAATACCCTTCTTTAAATGATGGCTTAAGAGGTATGATGTTTATTGAGAAAGCTGTTGAATCTCATAAAAAAGGTAACATTTGGGTAAAATTAAATTGATTTTATAATGAAAACAATAAAAGGTCCTGCAGTTTTTTTAGCTCAGTTTGTAGATAAAAAAGCTCCGTTTAATTCTCTTGAAGGGATGTGTAAATGGGCTGCTGATCTTGGATATAAAGGAATTCAAATACCAACATGGGAGAGTTTTTTAATTGATTTAGATAAAGCTGCTGAGAGTCAAGATTATTGTGATGAACTTCTTGGTAAGGTAAAGTCTTATGGATTAGAAATTACAGAATTATCAACCCATCTTCAAGGTCAATTAGTAGCAGTTCATCCCTCATATGATCTGATGTTTGATAATTTTGCACCTGATAAACTAAAGAAGAATCCAAAAGAAAGAACCAAGTGGGCAATTGACACTGTGAAAAAGGCAGCAGTTGCTAGTAGAAGACTTAGCTTAAAAGCACATGCTACTTTTTCAGGTGCATTATTGTGGCATACTTGGCATCCTTGGCCCCAGGCTCCTAAAGGATTAGTTGAAATGGGATTTGAAGAGCTTGCAAAAAGATGGCTTCCAATTCTAGATGTTTTTGATGAGAATGGAGTCGATGTTTGTTATGAAATTCATCCTGGAGAAGATCTTCATGATGGAATTACTTTTGAAAGATTTCTTAAAGCAACTAAAAATCACAAGAGAGTAAACATACTATATGACCCAAGTCATTTTATTCTTCAACAACTTGACTATATAACATATATTGACCATTATCATGAATTTATAAAATCATTTCACGTTAAAGATGCTGAATTTAATCCAACAGGTAAAAAAGGAGCATTTGGTGGATATTTAGATTGGGCTGATAGAGCAGGTAGATATAGATCTTTGGGAGATGGGCAGATTGATTTTAAAACCATATTTTCAAAACTAACACAATACAGATGTGATGTTTGGGCAGTAATGGAGTGGGAATGTTGTATCAAAAGTCCTGAACAAGGAGCCATAGAAGGTTCAAAATTTATAAATGACTTAATTATAAATTGTACCAACAAAAAATTTGATGATTTTGCTGGTGGTGATACTAATGAAGAAGATTTAAAAAATATATTAGGTTTATAGTCATGAAAAAATTATTCATTACAACTCTTATATTAATTTCAAGTTTTTGTTTTTCTCAAAATAGTGAATGGACATATATATTTGATGGAAAGTCTTTTAATGGATGGCACCAATATAATGGTGAGTCTATAGGTAGTCAATGGTCAATTAGTAATGGTGAACTTGTTTTTACAAATAACAGAGATAGCAAACAGGACATTGTCACTGATAATGAATATTCAAATTTTGAACTATCCATTGAATGGAACATATCAAAGGGTGGGAATAGTGGAATATTTTATGGTGTTCAAGAACTTCCCGATTTCGACGAAGCATTTAAGACTGGCCCCGAAATACAAGTGTTAGACAATAAAAATTTCTTGACCTCAACTAAACTTCATAAAAGTCCATCTTTATATGATTTAGTTAGCACAGAAAACAAAGCCCTTCAAGTAAAGAACCACGGAGAGTGGAATCATTTAATTTTAACAATCGATCATAAGAATAATATAGGTACAGTAAAATTAAATGGTCAATTTGCTTTTTCATTTCCTCTATCTGGCCCTGAATGGGATAATCTTGTTTCAAAGTCTAAGTTTAGGTATAAAGAGTACTACACAAAAAAGGCTGGGTCAAACGAAGAATTTTTAGCTTTTGGTGCTTTTAAATCAGGTAAAATTGGTCTTCAAGACCACGGAAGTGACGTAAGGTTTAGAAATATCAAAATAAGAAAATTATATTAATATCTAGAATTCCAAAATATTATCCTCATAACAAACTATAGATGAATAGAAATAAGCTTATTGTTTTTTCAGCTCCTTCAGGAGCAGGAAAAACTACGCTTGTGAAACATATTTTATCTCAATTTAGTAATACAAATTTTTCAATATCTGCTACATCCAGATCACCTAGAGGGAACGAAAAAGATGGGCTTGATTATCACTTTTTATCAAATACCGAGTTCAAAAAAAAAATTGAGAACAATGAGTTTATTGAATTTGAAGAAGTTTATGGAGGTGTTCATTATGGAACTCTTAAATCTGAAGTTGAAAATATATGGGCAAATAATGAAATAGCACTTTTTGACATTGATGTTGTAGGAGGTTTTAATATTAAAAAAATGTATCCTGATAATACATTATCTATTTTTGTTATGCCACCAAGTATTGATACTTTGAAGAAAAGATTAGTTTCAAGAGGAGATATTTCAAATGATGAAATTAATAGGAGGATTAACAAAGCTGAATTAGAGCTAGATTATGCATCAAAATTTGATAAAATCATAATTAATAATGACCTTGAAGAATCAAAAAAAATAGCATCAAATCTTGTAAATGAATTTATAGAGAATGAGTAATGTAGGTTTGTATCTTGGAACTTTCAACCCAATTCATAATGGTCATGTTACATTAGCAAAGTATTTTTCAGAACTGCCAGAATTAGATGAAGTCCTTGTAGTGATTAGCCCTCAAAGTCCATTTAAAATTGAGGATGCTTTTATTAATGATATTGAAAGACTTGAACTAGCTAAAACTGTTTTTAAAAGCTTCAAAAATGTAAAGGTTTCTGATATTGAATTTAAAATGTCTAGGCCTAATTTCACAATTGACACATTAAAGGAGTTTAAGAAAAGACATGAATACAACAACCTTATCCTTTTAATTGGAGAGGATAACTTAGTAGGGTTTAATAAATGGAAAGATTATGAAGAAATTATAGAAATTGCTGAAGTTTATGTTTACCCTAGAGATACTGAACATAAAATTCCTGATGAAATATTAAAAAATAGTAACATAAAATTAGTTGATGCACCAAAAATTAAAATTTCAAGTAGCCACATTAGATACCTATTGAAAGAAGACCAGAAAATAGATCATCTTGTACCAAAGGAAGTAATCAGTTTTTTAAATTCTAAGAGTTAATTTTATTAATTATGTCAAGTAGTTTCTTTGTTAGACTCTCTCTTGATAAATAGTCAATGTTATCTACAGCGCTCTTTTTGTAATCTCCTGCTATCCAGTCATTATATTCATCAGTAATAAATTTTACAACTTTCTTTTCAGAAGAAGAATCTGCATTAAATGACTTTTTTGAAAGCTTTAAAACATTTTCAGACTCCTTCCCAGAGTTTGAAAAATTAATAATTGGTGTTCCACTTGCAATATACTCTATAAGTTTTCCTGACACCATATCTGTTTCCTCAGTATTTTCATACATGAAATTAACAAGTAAATGAGATGATTTTATTAACCTAATTGCTGTTTCATGATTTACATATCCTTTGTAATCTATTTCAATATTTTTAGAAAAAATATTTTTTAAATCCACATCAATTTTGCCAGCTAAAATTAACTTTATCCTAAGTCCATTTTTTTTTGGACTTAATACTTCAATTGCATCCCTGAAGACTTTATAATTATGATTTTTTGATAAAACACCTGTAAAAACAATATTAAAATGATTTGTTTTATCAATACTAATTTTCTCATAAACTGATTTATCAAACCCATTATAAATCTTAAAAATTTTTTCTTTATTAGACACTTTATCAGATAAAATTTTATGATATTTCTCTCCAACTGTAGTAATAATTGCATCAGAATTTTCTAAAACTTCTGATTCAAGTTTTTTGTTCTTTTGTCTTGAAAAATTAAATCTAAATCTATTTTTTAAGTAAAATATTTCAGTCCACGGATCTCTTAAGTCAACTATCCATTTGAATTTATATTTATTATGAATTTTTAGTCCTATTAAGTGAGTTGAATGAGGGGGACCAGTTGTTATTAGACAATCAATGTTTTTATTTCTAATTATATTAATAGCTTTATTATATGCATATTGATTCCAGCCAACTCTTGAATCAGGAATGAAGAAATTAAGTCTTAAAAATGATGTAAACTTATCAAAGAATGACTTATTTGGAATATATGATTGAGGTATACTTTTTGTTGTATTTCCAGATTTTATAAATGAGTATAGTTTTAGAAGATCAAAACTTTTTGTTTTGTATGTTTCAATATTATCTATTTCTTTTAATAGAGAGTAATCCTTTTGATTGTATGATGCGTATTTTTCATCTACTGTAATAACAATAGGATTATGCCCCATTTCTTTTAAATACTTTGAAAAATACATCCATCTCTGAACACCTGATCCACCTGATGGTGGCCAATAGTAAGTAATAATTAAAATGTTTAGTTTAGAAGTCAAACTAATTTAATTTTAGTTGAGCTCCTACTCCAAATACTTCTCTAACCTGTAGTCTAGATATTGCATTATCATCATATATTAATTGAAAAATTAATTGTGTAGATAACAGTGGGTTAATATCAAAATCAATTTGAACAAGATAATCAAGGTCAATGTTTGAGGCATCTTCTAAATAATTTGAGAAAAGCTTTAAATCCTGCTTGTAGTTTATATTCTCAAAGAGTAATCCCTCGGAATGAAATGTCAAATTTGCTCCCAACTCATATCTTGAAGACTTGCTTTTTTCAACACCAAAATATTTTTGATTATCTCTCAAATTTTCGGTAAACCTTTTACTAACCATGATTAATCTTGATGCTATTGGGGAATAATTAAGCCACAATTTTTCACTTTTTTTCCATAAAAAACCAGATCCTAATTGAAAATATGCCGGAGATAAGGCTTGAGTAGTTAGTTCTCTTATTTCATTATTCTCAGAATCTTTTATGTATTTGTAACCTCTGCCTATTTGAGATGTAAAATTAAAAAAAGCAGAAAATGATAAATTCTTTGTAAACTCTTTACCAATAATTGATTGTAATAAAATTCTATCATCAATTTTTCTAGCAAATGGAGCATTTTTAAACTTTGCTAAACCGTAAGCAGATTCTAGGTTGGTTAGCCAATCCCATCCAATATTTCTATATTCCCATTCATAGTCAAACTTTATCGTTCCAGAAAAATTATTTGTTCCACCTCCAACCCAATTACTAAATCCAGTTTGATTTAATAAAAAGGCAACATTTCCTCTTGTATTCCAGAGTGAATCTTTATTTATTGATTCTTGTGAAAAAAGATTTACATTTATAACAAGAAATAAAATGAATAAATTTTTTTTCATTAATTCCTACAAAAATCCTAGTTCTAGTTTTGCTTCTTCGCTCATTAGATCTTTAGTCCAAGGTGGATCAAAGGTGATCTCAACTTCGGCTGTTTTAACCTCATCAATAGATTTAATCTTCTCTTCAACTTCTTGGGGTAAAGTTTCTGCAACTGGACAATTTGGAGTTGTTAAAGTCATTAGGATTTTTACTTCATTATCTTCGTTTACAAAAACATCATAAATTAATCCTAGCTCATATATATCTACTGGAATTTCAGGGTCAAAGATTGATTTTAATTCTTTTACAATTTTTTCGCCAAGATCTTGTGAATTCATTTTATTATTTGACATATTCTATTTTTTAGACTGATATGCTAAAGCATATATTTTAATTTGTTTTATCATAGCTAGTAAACCATTTGCTCTAGTTTGTGATAGATGGTTATGTAATCCTATTTTTTCAATGAAGTCAATCTTTGCTTCTAAAATATCTTCTGGTTTATGACCAGAGAAGACTCTAATTAAAAGAGAAATAATTCCTTTTGAAATAATAGCATCACTATCCGCTTCAAATATAACTATGTTATTATTAAACGATGAATTTATCCATACCTTACTTTGACATCCTTTTATTAGATTTGAGTCTATTCTATACTTATTATCAAATTTGGGAAGATTCTTTCCTAAATCAATTAAGTATTGATATTTTTCAGACCAATCATCAAAAAATTCAAATTCATCAATAATTTCATTCTGTATTTGCTGTATTGTTTGCACATTTAAAAATAATGAATTATCCCAACATTTTCGAGGCTTTTAATAAAGCGTCAATGAATAAATCAATTTCACTTTTTGTATTATAAAATGAAAAAGATGCTCGAACAGTACCAGGTATTTTATAGAAATCCATTATTGGTTGAGTACAATGTTGACCAGTTCTCACAGCGATTCCAAACTGATCAAGAATTGAACCAATATCAGATGGATGATGATTCCCAATATTAAATGATATAACTGAAATTTTTTGTTTGTTATCTCCATATATTTTGACTCCATCAATCTTTTTTAGTTTTTCAGTAGCATATTCTAAAAGTTCTTTTTCATAGTTTTCGATATTATCAAATCCAATTGAATTCATATAATCAAGGGCTGTTCCAAAAGCAATTACACCTGCAATATTGGGTGTACCTGCTTCAAACTTATGAGGTAAATCAGCATATTCAGTTTTTTCAAAAGTTACATTTGAAATCATTTCACCTCCACCCTGATAAGCAGGAAGCGATTTTAAAAGTTCAGATTTCCCGTAAAGAAATCCTACTCCAGTTGGACCACAAAGTTTATGAGCTGAAGCAACATAATAGTCCACATTCAATTCCATAAGATTAATCTTTAAATGAGCTGCCCCTTGAGCTCCATCAATTAGTACTTTTGATTTATTCTTGTGGGCTAATTCTATAATTTGTTCAATTGGGTTAATTGTTCCTAAAGTGTTAGATACATGATTTACAAAAACAAACTTAACATTAGGATTTAGCATAGATTTATATTCTTCTATATTTAACGTACCGTCATTATTTATAGGAATAACTTTTAAATTTGTACCCGTTTTTTCACAAAGCATTTGCCATGGGACAATATTTGAGTGATGCTCCATTGCAGAAACAATAATCTCATCTTTTTTAGTTAAAAAGCTTTGAAGTCCAGATGATATAATATTTATACCATGAGTTGTTCCTGATGTAAAAATGACTTCATGGTTTTGAGAAATACCAAAGTGCTCTCTTACTTTTGATCTTGACTCTTCATATTGGCTAGTAGCTTCAGCACTTAGAGAGTGAAGACCTCTATGAATATTTGAATTATATTTTTTATAATAATTAGAGATCGAATCTATAACCTGATTTGGAGTCTGAGAAGTTGCAGCATTATCAAAGTAAACTAAATCGGTATTATTGACTTTACGACCTAGAATAGGGAAATCTTCTCTTATTTTGTAAACATCAAACATTATAAATCGAATCCTAGATTGACTCCTAATTTTTTCGCAATTAACGAATTAATTCTTTTTTTAAGATTAGGAATTTTTACACTCTCAAGTACATTATTTGCAAAAGCATATGTAAGTAGTGCTTTAGCTTCTTTTTCTGGAATTCCTCTTGTCTTTAGATAGAAAAGCGCTTCCTTATTAAGCTGTCCAACTGTACAACCATGAGAACATTTTACATCATCAGCAAAAATTTCTAGTTGAGGTTTTGTGTTTACTTTTGATTTATTATCTATAAGAATATTATTGTTCTGTTGGAAAGCATTGGTTTTTTGAGCAATTTTATCTACAATAATTTTGCCATTAAATACTCCTACAGACCTATCAGAAAAAATTCCTTTATAATCTTGATGACTTTCACAATTTGGTTGTGCGTGATAAACAAGTGTATTATGATCAACATGTTGATTCTCCTCTAAAATGGTAATACCCTTTAATGTTGAATTAATATTTTCACCCTTATGATAAAAATTAAGATTGTTTCTTGTTAGTTTACCCCCAAAGGAGAAAGTATGAACACTTACATTGCTATCTCTCTCTTGACTGATAAAAGTATTATCAATTAAGCAAGAAGTATTCAAGTCATTTTGAATCTTGTAGTAATCTATGAAAGCATTTTTTTCAGCGTAAATTTCAGTTAGGCTATTTGTTACAACTGAATGATCTTTAAGACTTTGGTGTCTTTCAATAATTTCAACTTTAGATCCTTTGTCAGCGATTATTAAATTTCTAGGTTGTAGCCATATTGAATTTTGATTTCCCGTTGAAAAATGCATTATTTGAACTGGATCTTCAGGAGATATAGATTCTGGAATATAAACATAAGCGCCTTCTTTTGTGTAAGAAGTATTTAATGATGCTAAGCTTTCTGAACTTGGTACTACTTTGTTAAAATATTTCTTAATTCTTTTTTTGTATTTGTCTTTTGATAATGCAGCTGAAAGAACACATATATCCACACCATCATGAGTAGTTTTTGAAAGGAATGGACTGTATACTCCATCTATAAATACAATTTTAAATGAGTCAATATCATTAAGAAAATATTTTTTAACATCTTTTAATTCAATATGAATATTAGATTTTGGATATAAATTATAGTCCTTTTGAACTAAAGGTTTAAGAGAGGTATACTTCCAAGATTCATCCTTTTTTGAAGGAAAGCCTAAATCTTCAAATCTTTTTAATGCATCCTTTCTGTATTTGTGAATTGGATTTAGCAAATCAATATCTTGTTCAAAAGCAATAAAGGAGTCCAATAATTTTTCTTGAAAGTTCATGTTATGACTTCTCATTTTTTAACCAATCGTATCCTATTTCTTCAATTTTTTTTGCAAGGTCTTTGTCTCCAGATTTTACAACTTTACCATCCATCACTACATGAACAAAATCTGGAACAATGTAATCAAGTAGCCTTTGATAATGGGTAATTACTAGAACAGAATTATTTTCATTACTGCACTTAATAACTCCATTAGCTACTATCTTAAGAGCATCAATGTCTAAACCAGAATCTGTCTCATCAAGAACAGCTAATTCAGGTTCCATCATAGCCATTTGAAAAATTTCATTTCTTTTCTTTTCTCCACCAGAGAAGCCATCATTAAGAGATCTTGATAAAAAGTTTGAGTCTATTTGAAGTAAAGCTGCCTTTTCTCTAATCTTTTTCAGCATTTCACTAGAAGGCATTTCGTCTAAACCTTTTGATTTTCTTGATTCATTGATAGCAGTTTTTATAAAATTAGTTACCGTAACTCCTGGAATCTCTACAGGATATTGAAATGACATAAATACTCCTTCATGTGCTCTCTCCTCTGGACTAAATTCATTAATTTCTTGACCTTTAAAGAAAATATTTCCTTTAGTGATTTCGTAATCTTCGTGTCCTGAGATAACATTTGCAAGTGTGCTTTTACCAGAACCGTTAGGACCCATAATTGCATGAATTTCACCTTTATTAATTTTCAGGTTTATCCCCTTTAAAATTGATCTACCTTCTATTTTACAATGTAAATTATTTATTTCTAACATATCTTAATTTTATCCGACTGATCCCTCAAGAGAGATTTCTAATAATTTTTGTGCTTCAACGGCAAATTCCATGGGTAATTTATTTAGAACTTCTTTGCTAAAGCCATTAACTATTAATGCAATAGCTTTTTCTGTATCGATTCCCCTTTGATTACAATAAAATATTTGGTCCTCACCTATTTTACTAGTTGTAGCTTCATGCTCAATTTGAGCAGTTTTATTTTGAACTTCAATATATGGAAATGTGTGAGCTCCACATTCATTTCCCATTAATAAAGAATCACACTGTGAAAAGTTTCTGGCATTTTTAGCAAGGGGTGATATTTGTACAAGTCCTCTATAGCTATTTTGAGATTTTCCAGCAGAAATACCTTTAGAAATAATTGTGCTTTTGGTGTTTTTGCCAATATGTATCATTTTAGTTCCTGTATCTGCTTGCTGAAAATTGTTTGTAACAGCAATAGAATAGAATTCACCAATTGAATGATTCCCTTTTAAAATACAAGATGGGTATTTCCATGTAACAGCAGACCCGGTTTCAACTTGAGTCCAAGATATTTTTGACCTTTCATGACACACACCTCTTTTTGTAACAAAATTATAGACTCCTCCTTTTCCTTTTTTATCTCCAGGAAACCAGTTTTGAACTGTTGAATATTTTATCTCAGCATCATCTAAAGCAATTAATTCTACAACAGCAGCGTGAAGCTGATTTTCATCTCTTGAGGGAGCTGTGCAACCCTCAAGATAACTGACATAGCTTGATTTATCCGCTATTACAAGTGTTCTTTCAAATTGTCCAGTACCTGCCTGATTTATTCTAAAATAAGTTGATAATTCCATAGGGCATTTTACACCTTTGGGAATGTAACAAAAAGAGCCGTCAGAGAAAACTGCAGAGTTTAATGCAGCATAATAGTTATCTTTCTTTGGAACAACTGTACCAATGTATTTTCTTACTAATTCAGGATGATTTTGAATAGCTTCAGAAATTGAGCAAAATATAATTCCTTTCTGCTCTAGTGTATCCTTGAAAGAGGTAGCAACCGAAACAGAATCAACAACAACATCCATTGCAACACCACTAAGCTTTTTTTGTTCATCCAGAGATATACCTAATTTATCAAATGTCTTTAATAACTCAGGGTCAACTTCATCAAGAGATTTTAAATCTGGCTTCTTTTTTGGTGCTGAGTAATAAGAAATATCTTGAAAGTTAGGCTTTGCATACTTTAAATTATGCCAGTTAGGTTCAGCCATAGATTTCCATGTTGAGTATGCATCTAATCTCCAATCAGTCATCCATTTTGGTTCATTTTTTTTCTTTGAAATTGCTTTCACAACTTCTTCATTTAAACCTACAGGGAATGTTTCAGAGTCTATCTCTGTGTAAAAACCATATTCATACTCTTTGGTTTCAAGCTGTTTTTTTAATTCTTCTTCCGTGTACGCCATAAAAAAAATCCTTGATAACTTTTTGCAAATATACAATTAAATAAGGGTTTATGGAATATTTCTGAGTGTTAATAAATCCATAATTATGTTATGATTCATAAGTAAAATAAATGATTCATTTGAGTTAATTTTGAATTATGGATGATAAAGAAGAAGATACTTCAGATTATGTTCAAAGTATCAGTGAAATAGAGCTTATTAAAAGGATAACAAAATCTTTTAAAAACAAGAATAATTCTACAAAAGTTGATATTGGTGATGATGCAGCAATTTTATGTTTTGATAAAACCAACATAGCAATATCTCAAGATATTTTGGTTGAAGGTGTTCATTTTGATTTATCTTATGTTCCTTTAAAACATCTTGGTTACAAGAGTGTTGTAGTAAATATATCTGATGTAATTTCAATGAATGTAAAACCATCACAGGTATTAGTTTCTATTGCTGTTTCAAACAGATTTAAAATTGATGCTTTAGAGGAACTGTATGAGGGCATAAAACTTGCATGCTCATTTTATGGAGTTGACTTAATTGGTGGTGATACAACTTCTACTAATAAAGGATTAATGATATCTGTTACATGTATTGGTAATACGGAGAGTAATAAGTTTACACTAAGAAAAGGCTTTAAAGAAGAAGATTTACTTGTAGTTTCAGGTGACCTAGGGTCTGCATATATGGGACTCCAAGTACTTGAAAGAGAGAAAAAAGTTTTTGAGGTTAATCCTAAATCTCAACCAGATCTTTCTAATTATAGTTATTGTATAGAAAGACAGCTAAAGCCAGAAGCAAGATTAGATATTATAAACCATCTAAAAGAACTAAATATAAATCCAACCTCAATGATAGACATAAGTGATGGTCTTTCGTCAGAAATTAATCATCTCTCTGATAATTCAGGTTTATCTTTTCATATATATGAAGATAAAATACCTATTTCAGAGGATACCAAAAGAGTATGTGATGAGTTTAAAATTAGTCCAATAATTGCTGCTCTTAATGGAGGAGAAGATTATGAATTATTATTTACTGTTCCCAAAAGATTTAAGAAAAAAATTGAAAATTCTGACTTCTTGTCAATTATTGGATCATGTTTAAATAAAAAAAATGATAATTGTATGATCACTAGTTTGGGTCAAAAAATAAATCTTAGTAGCTCAGGCTGGGATTCTTTTAGAAATAGAGATTAACCCAATGCTACATCAAGGATCATCATTACTATAAATCCACCTATAAATCCTAAAGTTGCAATATCAGTGTATTTATCAAGCTGAGTCTCAGGAATGACCTCTTCAACTACAACAAATATCATAGCTCCTGCTGCAAATGATAATGCATAAGGTAAAATAGGTGTAAAGAAAGTTACTGCAAGTGCTCCAATAACTCCAGCTATCGGCTCCACAATAGCAGAAAGCTGACCATACCAGAAGCTTTTAAATTTACTCAAACCTGCCCTTCTTAGAGGCATTGCTACGGCTATTCCTTCGGGAAAGTTCTGAAGTCCAATACCAAAAGCAAGAACAACAGCACCAGCAACAGATGCTTCAGGAATTCCAGCAGCTACCCCACCAAATAAAACACCTACAGCAAGTCCCTCTGGTATATTATGTAAAGTAATCGCAAGAGTTAGAAGGGTTGTCCTTCTCCATGGAGTTTTAATACCCTCAGCTTCTTCTTGTTTAAAATTAATATGTAAATGAGGTAATATTTTATCAAATGCAAATATGAATAATGCTCCTAAACCAAATCCAATTGCAGATGGCATAACCTTGATAAAGCCTTCGCCTTCACTCATTTCAATTGCTGGAGACAAAAGACTCCAAAAACTAGCTGCAACCATTACACCACCAGTGAAACCTAACATGCCATCCAAAGTCGCTCTACTCATTGATTTAAAAAGAAATACTAAAGAAGCTCCAAGTGCAGTTAGACCCCAGGTAAATAAGGTTGCATACAATGCTCCCAATACTGGATCTAGGTTTGAGAAATATTCAATTATTTGATCCATATTTGTATATTGTTTCTTTAATTTATCTACAAAAATAAATATAAGACCTACCATAACCAATGAAAATTGATGAAAAATATGATTATATAATTTGTGGTGGTGGTGCTACTGGTCTCCTTCTTTCCAATTTATTAATTTCCGATAGTTTTTTTGATAATAAAAGAGTTCTAGTTATTGAAAAAGAGAAAAAAATTAATAATGATAAAACATTTAGTTTTTGGGATAATCAAAAAAACATTCTAGACAAAATAGTTTTTAAATCATGGGGGAAAGCTGAATTTAGAGACTTGGAATTTAGTAACTCTTTTAGTCTTAAACCATATAAATATAAAATGATTAGATCTGATGAATTCTATTCATTTACGAAAAGAAAGATCGATAGAGCTTCAAATTTTACTTATTTAAATGCAGTTGTTACGGATATTATTAAGGAATCTGGTCTAAATTATATTCAAACTGATAAAGGAAATTTTCAATGCTCAATAGCTTTTTCAAGTATTTATAATCCAGATGAATTTGAATTTAAGAAGTACCCACTAATAAAGCAGCACTTTCTTGGATGGACAATTGAAACCCAAGAAGATTTTTTTGATGAAGAAAAAATAAGATTTATGGATTTTAGTATTGATCAACATCAAGAAATTAGGTTCATGTATGTACTACCTTTTTCTAAAAAAAGTGCTCTCTTCGAATATACTTTTTTTGGGGGTGAAATCATGAAGAATTCAGATTATGAAAAAGAGATTAAAAAGTATCTTGATTTAGAGGGTATTAAAAAATATAAAATAACTGAAATAGAAAAGGGGGTGATTCCAATGACCTGTTATCCTTTTTTTAATGCAAATACTGACAATTTTATAAAAATTGGAACTTCTGGTGGTTGGACAAAACCCAGCACTGGATATACTATTAAAAACTCAATTGAAAAAATTGAGATTATTCTTAAATTTCTTAAAGAAGATAAGCCTTTATCAAAACTAAAATTTAAAAATAGATTTTGGTATTATGATGTGTTATTTTTAGATGTTCTTGTTGATTCAAAAGGAAGAGGAAGTAGGGTTTTTTCTGATCTTTTTAGAAATAATGACCCACTTTTACTATTTAAATTTCTTAGTGAAAAAACTAATATTTTTGAAGAGATTAGAATTTTTATATCAGTAGACATTGTGACTTTTGTTAAATCTTTAATTAAAAGAGTTAAATCTGTCTATCTAAAAGATTTCTTGAGAAATTAAGTATTTGATCCTTCTTGTCTGTGTCTAAATCTAGTTGACTAATATTATAAGAAGCTTTATCTGAATATTCTTTAACTTTTTGTTTTAGATAATCTACAGATCCGGAATCTTGATAGAAATTTTTAATTAAATTAATCTTTGACTTTTCATTTAACTCATCTGAGTAAAATGTTTTTTCAAATTCTATTCTCTGATTTTTACTTAAATTTTGAATCGTATTAATGTAAAGTAATGTCTTTTTTTTCTCAATAATATCTCCCCCAATTCTTTTTCCAAATTTTTTTTCATCTCCAAAACAATCTAGTAAATCGTCCTCTAACTGAAATGCAATTCCAAGATTCAATCCTATTTCATACAATATTTGTTTATTTATATCTTTTGTATTTGAAACAATACCACCAAATTTGTATGAACAAGCAATTAATTCAGCAGTTTTATTTTGAATCATTTTAAAATATTTATCTTCAGCTACGATATCTTGACTAGAAAAGTCAATATCATATTGCTGCCCCTCACATAAAAGTCTAGAAGTTTCTATAAGTTGTTTAGACAATTCTATATAAATCAGATCATCATATTTTTTTAGAAACTCATAAGAGATTATAAGCATTACATCTCCTGATAAAATTCCTGTATTTATGTTCCATTTAGAGTGTAGAGTTTCTCTACCTCTTCTCATTAATGAGTTATCCATAATATCATCATGGGCCAAAGTAAAATTGTGAAATATCTCAAGAGAAGCAGATGCAGGCAGAGCTTTTATTGAATCATTTGA
>Ga0136656_1000016_pt1 | contig 44685 bp, 48 predicted proteins | sample CPBDNA_9_FD_94862 | JGI IMG/M metagenome (GOLD analysis project Ga0136656, IMG submission 94862) | Freshwater to marine salinity gradient microbial communities from Chesapeake Bay, USA - CPBay_Sum_15_0.8_DNA (version 2) | ecosystem: Environmental > Aquatic > Marine > Coastal | place: USA...
AAAAACGTTAAAAATAATGTCCCCAACATAGATCAAGCTGTCATTTCTGTTCATTGTCACAACGATCTTGGTTTAGCAGTTGCAAATTCTTTAAACGCCGTTGAGCATGGAGCTAGACAAATTGAGTGTACCATCAATGGCCTAGGAGAAAGAGCCGGAAACGCAGCACTTGAAGAAGTTGTGATGGCCATGAAAGTAAGATCTGATTTGTTAAGTGTTCATACAAATATCAACACTGAAGTTATATCCAAAACATCTAAACTTGTATCTTCGATTACCGGATTCCCAGTTCAACCTAACAAGGCCATTGTTGGAGCTAATGCTTTTGCTCATGAGTCAGGTATTCACCAAGATGGTGTTCTTAAAAATGTAGAAACCTATGAAATTATGTCACCTGAGTCTATCGGTTTAAAAAAATCAAGTTTAGTTTTGGGTAAGCATTCAGGTAAACATGCATTTAAAGAAAAATTAAAAATATTAGGATATGATGTAGGAGATAATTATCTCAATGAAATCTTTGACAAATTCAAACTCTTGGCCGACAAGAAAAAAGATGTTTATGATGAGGATATAATAGCCTTAGTCGATGATACTCATATCAACCAAATAAATACACTTAAGTTGCTTAATTTAAGCATAATGTCTGGAACCAATTCCAAACACATCGCATCTCTGGAGCTAGAGTTTAAAACGGAGGTCAAAGAGATCAGTGGATCTGGCAATGGGCCTGTTGATGCAGTTTTTAGTTGTATTTCAAAGGTAGTTGGTTTTTCTCCCAAACTTAAATTATATAATATTAATGCTATTACTCCTGACTCTGATGCCCAGGGTGAGGTAGCAGTAAAACTTGAACATTTTAATAAAGAGTTTATTGGAAAAGCCTCTGATATCGATATAATTGTTGCTTCAGCAAAATCCTATATAAATGCTATTAATAAAATATTAAACTTCGAAAAGAATTCTAATATGCAAGAGGGTGTTTCTGAAATCAGTATTTCAAACATGAAAGGTATTTAATGTTTAAATTTTTAAGTTCATTTTTAAGTGAAGACATGGGCCTTGACCTTGGCACAGCTAATACCTTGGTCTACGTAAAAGGAAAAGGTATTATCCTAAATGAACCCTCTGTGGTAGCTATAGCTACTGACTCAAAAAATAATAAATCTGTCTTAGCTGTTGGAACTGAGGCTAAATTAATGCTGGGAAGAACCCCAGGCTCTATTCAGGCAATTCGCCCAATGAAGGATGGTGTTATTGCTGATTTTGATATTGCTGAGTCAATGATCAAACACTTTATTAAAAAGATCCATAAAAAAAGTTTTTTTGCAAATCCTAATATAGTTATTTGCGTTCCTTCAGGCGCTACTAATGTTGAAAGAAGAGCAATTAAAGAGTCAGCAGAAGCAGCAGGTGCAAAAAAAGTTTATTTGATTGAAGAGCCTGTCGCGGCAGCTATCGGAGCAGGGCTTCCTATCTCCGAACCTTCGGGCTCCATGGTTGTTGATATTGGCGGAGGAACCACTGAGATTGCAGTTTTATCATTAGGGGGAGTTGTTCACGCAAGTAGTATTAAAGTAGGTGGGGACACTTGGGATGATGCGATAGTAAATTTTATGAGAAGCGTCCATAAACTAGCTATTGGAGAGTCAACTGCAGAAAAAATAAAAAAAGAAATTGGCTGTGCGGGCATCCCTGAAAACGGTGATGGTAAAACATTAACTGTAAAAGGAAGAGATTTAATTAATGGACTGCCCCGTGAAGTTACTATTTCAGAAAGACAAGTTGCTGAAGCTCTATCTGACTCACTTTCTCAAATTATAACGGCCCTCAAGAGGGCATTAGAGGTAATTCCTCCAGAATTGGCGGCAGATATTGTTGATACAGGTATCATGCTGACCGGAGGGGGTGCTTTACTCCAACGCCTAGATGAGGCTATCCGTGTTACTACTGGATTACCTGTATCTATTGCAGATGATCCTCTTACTTGTGTTGCGAGAGGAACGGGTATGGCGCTTGAAGAAAATCATCGGCATCAAGATGTTTTCTTAAGTGATTAATAATAAAAAAGTCTTTTTAACTTATACTCTTATTTTCTTTGTCTTTTTGACTTTCTTACTATTTCCCAAGTACCAAGATAACACAAAACTTTATTCTTTTTTTATCAAAGAAAAATTGGAAAAGCCTTTTAGTTTTATTGGTTTTAAAATAACTAATTTTATCTCATTATTGGAGTCTAACAAAGAAAACATAAAAAAAATAACCCAATTAGAAACAGAAAACAAATACCTCATTAATATTAATAATTATCTTAAGACAATTGCCTCCAAATACTCTGATCAATATAATATCTTTCATGAAAACTACCCTACAATTCCAATATCTATTGGGGCATCAATAATTGGAAATAAAAACTTATTATTAAATAAAAGTTTTATAATTAACAAAGGTAGTTTAAATGGAGTAAATATTGGTAATTACGTAATAGATGGGATTAATGTAGTTGGGCGTATTAAATCTATTACTAATTATAATGCGGAAGTCGTTACAGTTACTAGCAATGATTACGGAGATGAAGTTTTTATAGATAACCAATTATTTATAGTTTCTGGAACAAACAATAATTATTTAAGTTTTCTTAGGCAAAAAAATGATATTGAAGAAATAAGTTTCAAAAAAAATCTAAAAGTATTTATAAAAAATGAATTTGTTGACTTAACTTTAGGTAAAATTGATTTTATTAACAAACAGCCTGTAGTGATTGTTCCACAAATTATTGATTTGGATAATTTAAGAGTCTTAATTGATGGTTAGAATATTTTTAATTATAGTCTGTTTTCTTATTTATGGAAATTTCAATTATGTCATTGATAATTTTGTAATTTTTACATTGATAAATTTGGCTTTTTATTCATTTTTAAAGGAAAAAAATTTAAAATTATTTGATTTCATAATTTTTATTTCAACTTCGTATCTGATTGAAATATTTTTAGGACTTCCTCTTTTTGTTTCTGTTGTAGCTCTTTCGATACCCTTGTTACTATTAAGTTCCATAATAAATAATTTTTTTGTTCACTTTTCAATTATTTCTATTTTTATTTTTATATTAAGTTTAATTACACATTATTTTCTACAGCCAGAGAATTTTACAATAATGAAATTTGAAGATTATTTTCTATATTTATTATTTTTTATTTTCTTGGTTATCAGTTTGAGATTAGATGGAAAAGAACAAGACTAGTCAAGATAGTATAAAAATCTTTAATCGTAGATCATTCATTATTACTTTTATTGGTTTGATTATTAGTTTGATTATTGCAATAAGACTTTTTTCATTACAAATAATTAATAATAGTTTTTATAAAAAAAAATCTGTTGAAAATAAAGTTTCAATAAAATCTACACCACCACTTAGGGGAGATATTTTTGATAATCAAAAAAATTTGGTTGCGGCAAATTCATCTTTTTATGAATTTGCAATTTACAAAAACCTTAATAAATTTTTCTTAAAAGAAGTTAATCAATTAAATTCTTTGATTGATCTTGATTTAAACATACCTAATATTTCAAAACAACTTCAATCCTTTAATTCCTATATACCCTTTATCTTGTCAAGAGCTAATTGGGAGCAAATTGTAAAATTTGAAAAAAATAAATTTCTTTTTACATCAATAAAAATTATCGAGTCTAAAAAAAGATATTATCCTTATAAAAATTTGTCTCAAATAATTGGATATATTGGCAAATCTTCTGATAGTTCTGAATTATATCCCCAAGGTATTTTTCATCTAGAAAAAACCTTTGATGATCATTTGCGTGGAAAACCTGGAAAAATTTTTAATGAAGTGAATTCTCGTGGAAAAATTATAAGAGAAATTGCAATAGAAGAACCTATCAAAGGTAAATCTTTGAATTTGACTATAAATTTAAAACTTCAAAACTTTGCCCAATCAATTCTTCCTTCATCAAATAAAGGCTCTATTGTTGTCTTGAATAGGTCTGATGGGTCAATTCTTTCAATGAATTCTAACCCAACTTATGATGCACAGTTATTTGAAGACCGTAATAATGACGCTATTAATTCTTTTTTCAACGATTCTGACAAACCTTTATTAAACAGAGCTTTTAACGGTTTTTATCCTCCTGGATCTGTGTTTAAACCCGTTCCGGCACTATTAGGTTTAAAAAAAAATATCTTAAATGAAAATACAGAAATAATTTGCAACGGATTTACTTCATTAGCGGATAGAAACTATTATTGTTGGAAGAAGGGAGGGCATGGAAGAGTAGATCTAAAAAAAGCAATTAAAGAATCTTGTGATTGTTATTTTTATGAACTTGCCAAGCAAATAAACATCGATGATTTATCAGATTTTGCCAATTCTTTAGGTTTAAACATGATTTATAATATTGGACTGTCTAATGCTCAAAAGGGTTTAATACCAAATAAAAAATGGAAAAAAACATATTTGGACCAAGGGTGGTATCAAGGTGAAACTTTGATATCATGTATTGGTCAAGGCTATAACTTAACTTCCCCTTTACAATTAGCTAATCTTTATTCTGCTTTAATCAATGGTGGAAAATTTCCTTATCCAAGGTTGGTCAAAGAAGAACCTATTACGTATTTAGGGGAGGAGCTCAATCCCAAACATCAAAAAGTTATCTTAAATGCGCTGAAAGCTGCCGTCCAAGAACCTTCAGGAACTGCATATAAATTAAATATAGAGAACCCTAGTTTTGTTAAGATAGGCGGTAAAACAGGAACCTCTCAAGTGGTGAGAATAAAAGAGGAAGACAGAGAAGATGATCTCTATAAAACAAAGGAAACTGAAGATAGGTTTAAAGACCATTCGGTTTTTGTTGGGTATGCTCCAATTGAAGATCCGAAATATATAGCTTCTGTGATTATTGAGAATGGAGGGTCGGGTTCTGCTGTTGCGGCCCCAATAGCTCACAAAGTATTAAATTTTGCATATCAAGAAAATGTTTAAAGATTTCAAATCGTTACTCAATATAAATTGGATATATTTTTTTCTTTTACTAATAATTTTTTGGATCGGTGAAATTAACCTCTATTCTGCCGCAGGAGGTAAACTCGATCCTTGGGCTATAGATCAATTAAAAAGATTTATTTATTTTTTGCCCATTGTGTTCTTTGTTTTACTGCTCCAGCCAAAATTTATTTTTAATATTGCGGAGCTAATTCTCATAGCTGTCATATTGGGATTATTAATTACTCTTTTATTTGGTTACACCGGAATGGGAGCTAAAAGATGGATTAGGGTAGGCGGTTTGAATTTACAAGTATCAGAATTTGCCAAAATCTCTTTAGTGATTTTTATGGCTAAATATTTTCATAAGCTAAATGCTCAAAAAACAATTGGGATAATGAGGGCCACTATCCCCTTGTTTGTCTCTCTTGCTTTATTTTTATTGGTGGCAGTGCAACCTGATCTTGGAACCGCTTTAATTGTTCTAATCCTTGGTTTAGTAGCTATTTTTTATGCAGGGATAAAATTGATATACCCTTTTCTCTCTTTTATAGCGATAGTTTTAATTAGCCCATTTTTATGGAATTTATTAAAACCCTATCAACAAAATAGAATTAAGATTTTTTTGAATCCCGATTTAGACCCCTTAGGACAAGGCTATCATATTATTCAATCAAAAATAGCCATTGGATCGGGTGGGTTAAATGGAAATGGATTTCTTGAAGGATCACAAAGTAGCTTAGATTTTCTTCCTGAAAAAGAAACAGATTTTGTTTTTGCAATTTTCTCAGAGCAATTTGGTTTTTCAGGATCGTTGCTGTTAATTTTAATATTTCTAATTTTTTTTTTAATACCTGTTTTTAAAACTTTTAAATTAACTCAAGTATTTAGCAAAATTATGCTATTTATTTTATCATTTAAAATATTTCTAGAATTTTTGATTAATGTTTCAATGACCATCGGTTTGGTTCCCGTTGTTGGAGTAGCTTTGCCTTTTATGTCTTACGGGGGTAGTTCGCTCTTGAGTAATATGATTATTTGTGCATTATTGATGAATTTGATGTCAGTAGAAGAGAAAAAGCGGATGTTTTCATGAGTAAATTAGTAAAACGCCCATGGGGTTCTTACACAGTCTTAGCGAAATCAAAAGATTTTCTTTTAAAAAAGATTACCGTTCTTCCTGAAGGGGTACTTTCATATCAATCACATAATTATCGTTCAGAGCATTGGATTGTCATTGAGGGTAAAGCGACAGTTATCATCAATAACAGAACTTATTACAAATCTGAAAATGAAAATATATTTATTCCCAAAAAAGCAAAACATAGAGTATTAAATGAAAGTGCAAAAAAAAAGCTAGTTATTATTGAAGTACAAACGGGATCAAAATTTTTGGAAAGTGATATCAAAAGATATTCGGACATATATGGAAGAAGCAATTAAGTGAAAATTTTAGCTGAAATTTCAGTAGGTGAGCTATTTGATAAAATAACAATATTGAATATAAAAACTAAAAAAATTCATAACTCAGAAAAGCTTAATAATATAAAAAAAGAGCTTGGCTTTCTTAATCATCAAGCCTTGAGTATTAATGTCAAAGATCAGGCATTATTGAATCACAATATAGAAAAACTCCAATTAATTAATGAGGAGTTATGGGATATTGAAAATAATAAAAGAGAGTGTGAAGCGAATAAAGATTTTGGAGAAAAATTTATAGAATTATCAAGAGATGTTCATTTTAAGAATGATATTCGCGCAAAAATAAAAAAAGAAATTAATCTTTTGACAGACTCCTCAGTAATAGAAGAGAAGGAATACTCTAGGTATTAACTCTAAAAAGACTAATTAATTTATCTTTCATTTTCGATCTACCATCTAAAAAAGCCAGTTCTAACAAAACAATAACCCCTTGTATATTTGCTTTTATTTTTTTCACTAGCTTTATTGATGCCTGGATAGTTCCACTAGTTGCAAAAATATCATCTATAATTACCACTTTATCGTTTTTATCCAGCATATCTTTTTGAATTTCTAATTGGTTATTTCCATATTCAAGATTGTAGTCGATGGAGAATGTCTTCCCAGGTAGTTTCCCCTTTTTTCTAATCATCACTAATTTAAGTTTTAGTTTGTATGCAACAGCAGCGGCAAATATAAAACCTCGGGAGTCGATACCTACAATTGTATTAGCCTTCAATTTTTTTACTTCAATTGCCATTTTGTTTACAATTTTATTAAACTCTTTTGGGACAGCTAGTATTGATGAAATATCATAAAAAGCGATACCTTTTTTGGGAAAGTCTTTTATAATCCTGATACTTTTAGGTGCAGTTTTCATGAAGAGACAGATTAAATCAGTATTTAATAAAAAAAACAAAAAGAAAATTATTTGTTTAACTTCTTATAGTTATAATTTTACAAAAATTATTGATGATTTAGTTGACGTAATACTTGTCGGCGATTCTATGGGGATGGTTCTATATGGTATGGATAATACAAGAGATATAGATGACGAAATCATGATTAGACATGCCTCGGCTGTTAAAAAAGCATCCAAAAACTCTCTAGTTTTTTTTGATCTTCCATATTCAAAAAAATTTTCTGAAGAAAATATCATTAAACGATGTAAAAATATCTTTAACCATACAAAATGTGATGGTGTGAAAATAGAAGGTAATTCTGAATTAGCAGACGTTATTAAGTATTTAAAAAAAATGAATATTCCAGTTATGGCTCACGTTGGTCTTCAACCACAAAAATTTTCTTCTTCTAGTAAATTCAAAATATATGGAAGAAACCATGATGACTTAAAAAATATTTTAAATGATTGTATGATATTAGAAAAAGCTGGCGCTGTTTCCCTATTGTTAGAGGGAATGCTTACAAAAATTGCCAAGCAAATAACTTTATCATCAACAATACCAACAATAGGAATAGGCGCCTCAGAGTATTGTGATGGTCAGATCTTAGTATCCGAAGATATGTTAGGGATGTTTACTGAATACCACCCCAAGTTTGTAAAAAAATATGCAAAGTTATCTTCAAATATTCAAAAAGCGATTAGAAGATATAGTAAAGAGGTAAATAATTACAAATTTCCAAACAAAAAATTCAGATATGATTAATTTTGTCTTTCAATGGAGCTAACCATTAATTCTTTTAAAAGTTTTGATTGTTTGTTGTTAAAGCCATTTAAAATAATCTCTGATTTCTTTTGAAATTTTCTAGCGTACTCTATGCAATATTCTTTAATTCCAAAGCTTTCTAACTGGCTCATAGTAAAATTTAAATCTTTTTGATTTCTAGTTTTTTTCATAAAAATTCTTTTTAATTTTAAACGGTTATTTTTGGAAACTTTTTCTAATAAAATAATAATGGGAAGTGTAATTTTTCCTTCCATAAAATCTTTACCGATTTCTTTACCCGTTTGAATATCACCAAAGTAATCTAAAATATCATCAGTAATTTGAAAAATTATTCCAAAATTTATTCCTAATTTATAAAGGTTATTAACTATTTGAGATTTCTTATCTTCAAGAATAGCTGGAATCTTGAAAGCCGCACCAAAAAGTTCCGCTGTTTTTAATGAGATAATTTCAATATAATCACTAGATTTTAAATTGATATTTTTTTCATTTGATAATTGCAAAAATTCTCCTTCAGAAATTTTACTACTAACTTCAGACAAGTGTTCCATTGCCTTTAAAGAATTAGCCTTTGTCATTAATTGAAATGATTTTGAAAACATAAAGTCTCCTAGCAGAATACTAAACTTATTATCCCATATTTCATTTATACTTTTTTGACCTCTTCTAATAATACCTTTGTCGACAACATCATCATGCAATAGGGTAGCTGCATGAATAAACTCTATAGCAGCTGACATGTAGATATCCGTTTTTAATTGAGAATAGTCTTTGTTAATCATCTTACTAGATAATAGGCATAATACTGGTCGAAGCTGTTTTCCTCTTTGTTTGAAAAAATATTGCCCTAGCTTGGGAATAATTGGAATATCACTGATCAAATAATGATCAATGATATTGTTAGTTTTTTTCAACTTTCCTTGTATCTCTTTATGGATTGACTGTATAATTTTGTTAAATGTAATTTCGGACATCTTTTATGAGTTTATACACTAAAGATCACTTACTAGAGAATAAAATTGTTTATTTCCAACCACAAAGGGGATATCGGAGTGGTATAGAGCCTATTATTTTAGCCGCTCAAGCTAATCACAAAGATAAATTAATCTTAGATCTAGGATCTGGGTGTGGTCCAATTACTTTAATTTTAGCATATAGACTTCCTCATTCTAAAATTATTGGTCTAGAAAATAATAAATTTCATCTTGAGTTATCACATAAAAGTAAGCTTGAGAATAAATTATATAATGCCGAATTCAAAAATGAAGATGTATGTTTTTTAAATCAAAAATATGTGAAGTATTTTGATTTGGTTCTTTCTAACCCACCTTTTTTTTTTGAAAATCAAGTAATTAAATCTAAAAATGATTCAATAAATAATGCAAAATATATTTCAAAGGAAAAATCTGAAAAATGGTTTCAAAATTTAATTCTTTACATGAGCGATAGTGGGAGAGCTCTAATTATAAATCGTTTTGAAAATATTGAGTTTATGCTAAAAATTTTTAGACTTTTTAATTTATTAGTTGAAATTACTCCTATTTTGTCATTCAAAGACACTAAACCCAAAAATGTTCTTATATCATTGAAGAAAAACAAGAAATATGTAGAAAAAACTAAAAATGAAATTATTATTCATTCAAATTCATCAAAATATTCAAAACAAGTAGAGGATTGGTTTAGATAATGTTTTCAAGTTCAAAAAATATAATTTCAATTGATTTAAAAGGATTGATTGCTTCAGGGGGTAGGGCGCCCTTAAATATAGATAATCTTCATGGATTATTTACCAAAATCAGTAAAATGAAGTTTGATGCGCTCTCTATTGTTGTTAATTCGCCCGGGGGATCTCCGGTACAATCCTCGCTTATTGGACAAAAAATAAGAGAAGTCGTAGAAAAGAAAAAAGTGAAATGTTATTGTTTTGTTGAAGATGTTGCGGCATCCGGAGGATATTGGCTAGCATGTTCTGCGGATGAAATTTACTCAGATGTTAATTCAATTATTGGATCAATTGGGGTCATATCTGGAGGTTTTGGCTTTACTGAACTTATTAAAAAGATTGGTGTAGAAAGAAGAGTATTCACCGCAGGAGAAAATAAGAGTTTCTTAGATCCTTTTCTAAAAGTTAACAAAAAAGATGAAATAAAACTGAAGGATTTACAAAAAAAGATTCATCAAAACTTTATTAATTGGGTTAGCGTTCGAAGAGGAAAGAAAATTAAAGAAAAAGATTTTAAGCAAATTTTTTCAGGTACTTTTTGGTTGTCCGAAGAGGCTAAAGTATTAGGTTTAATTGATGGCATCTCGTCAGAAAGTTCTTTTTTTAAAAAAAAATTCGGTGAAAAAGTAAATATAAAAAAAATCAAACAACCAAAATCCCTTAAACAGAAACTTGGATTGGGCATTTCCTCTTTGTCTACGGAGGAGTTAATAATTAAGGCAAAAGAAGAGTTAATGTTTAATAAATATGGACTTTAACTTTTAAATAATGACAGCAAAAAATATGGAAGATTTGGTATCTCTTTGTAAAAGAAGAGGTTTTATTTTTCAATCTAATGATGTTTATGGAGGAATGAAAGGTTTATATGATTTCGGCCCTATGGGTGTTGAATTAAAAATGAATCTTAAAAACTCTTGGTGGAGATCTATTGTATATGAGAGAGATGATATTGAGGGTCTTGACTCAACTATTCTCACTTCCCCCACAGTTCTTAAATACTCTGGTCATGAAGATACTTTTTCAGATCCCTTAGTTGACTGTAAACAATGCAAATCTAGATGGAGGGCAGATCAATTGGATAACAATCAATGCCCTTCTTGTAGTTCAAATGATTTAACTGAACCAAGACCCTTTAATTTAATGTTCAAAACAGCTATTGGCCCCGTTGATGATGGTAGTTCTTTTGCATATCTTCGACCTGAAACGGCTCAACAAATTTTTGTGAATTTTAAAAATATTATCGACTCAACTAGCAGAACTCCTCCTTTTGGAATAGCTCAAATTGGAAAATCTTTTAGAAATGAAATTACCCCAAGAAATTTTATCTTTCGTGTTAGAGAGTTTGAACAAATGGAGTTAGAGTTTTTTGTAAAACCGGGTTCCGATGAAGATTGGCATAAATATTGGGTGGACCAGAGATTAAAATGGTGGTCTGAACAAGGCGTCAGTTCTGACAAATTAAAATTATTAGAGGTTGAAAAAGAGGAGCTATCCCATTATTCCAAAGCTACTTTCGATATCATGTATGAGTTTCCCCATGGTCTAGAAGAGCTTGAAGGTGTCGCTAATAGGACAGATTTTGATTTAGGGTCTCACACAAAAAATCAAGAAGATTATGAAATTAAAGCCAAAGTAACTCCAAATAATAGTTCAACTACTAAGCTAGCTATCCAAGATCTAGAATCTAAAAAATGGTACATACCTTTTGTTATTGAACCTTCAGCAGGAGTCGAAAGAGGGGTCCTTGCTATTTTAAATGAAGCTTATACTCAAGAAGAAGAAAACAATCGTACTGTTTTGAAGTTAAAATCGCATTTATCTCCAATCAAAGCAGCAGTAATACCACTTAAAAGAAATAATTCAGACTTAGTCAATTTGGCAAATAAAATCAAAAGCGAACTACAATCTCTGGGTCTTGGAAGAGTAATGATTGAAAATTCTGGAAATATTGGAAAAAATTATCGTCGTCATGATGAAATAGGTACCCCGATGTGTATCACTATTGATTTTGAAACATTAGAAAACCAATCTGTGACTGTGAGAGATAGGGATACTATGAAGCAAGATAGAGTTGATTTAAGTAATATATCCACCTACTACTCAAATTACTTTAAAAAAAACTAAATTTTTCTTATACCTAATTCGCTTTCAAAATTTGAATATTCGATATTTTTCGGCAATCTTATCACTAAAAAATTTTTAACTTCAATTAACAGTTCAAAATCATCAGGTAAATTAAGCATATTTTGATTAATTTTTTCAAAAATGAGGATATTTTTTTTTTGCAGTTGCCTATGTTTGATGCGTGACACAACCTCTTGGCCTACAAAACACCCTTTTTGATAATTTATATATTCATCATGCACTTCTGATGGATTTAAAGTGGAATGGGGGAGAAAATTTGAATCTATCTTTCCTATTTTCAAAGAATTAAGAAAGTAATTTTCTCCATAATTAGCCACATCTAATTGAAATTTTTGTAAAGAAATATCTGAAAGTTTTGCATATTTTTCAAGATATGAGATTAAATCTGATTGATCATTAGAACAAATTATTTCTAAACAATCACTCATAAAATTAATTTGAATTTCAAATAATATTTTACCCTGAGGTGTTAGGATATAACTATAAAGACTTTTAGATTTATTCAAGATATCGTTAGTTATAATATTTTGAATAAAATCAATTTTTTCATCTCCATAAATCAGAATTTTAATTGGATTTGGTGTTTCAATTTTCATCTAATATATTATCTATATTCTTTATAATGCATTTACTTTTTATTTCCTCTAATAGAATTGGTGACTCTTTGATCAATTTACAAGTATTAAATAAGTATATTCGAAAAAATAAAAAAGAAATTGAAATTACACTAGTATCTGGAGAACTTCCTTTACCTATATATGATGATTATAGCATGATCACAAATAGAATTATTTTAAAGAAAGAAAAATATAATCTTCATTGGTGGAAACTCTATAAAAAGCTTTCACCTTTTAAATTTGATGAAATAATTGACTTCAGATCTTCACTAATTTCATATTTCCTAAGAACCAAAAAAAGAAATATTTTTAAAATGAATAAGAAAAAAAATATCTATTCACAAATTCATGAATTATTTGATACTGATAAAAAAAGAGATTTTAAAATTATTACAGATCGTGTCAGGAATATTTTTCCAAGTTCTAACTATGCTTGTGTGGCTCCATTTGCTAACTGGCCCCCAAAAGAATGGCCAACCGAGTCCTATTTAAAAATTTGCGAAAGTTTGTTTAATTATGGTATCGCTAAAATTTATATATTAGGTAGTGAAACTGAAAGTTCCCGATTTAATATTTTTGAATCAAATTTTGGAAACAAAGTGATTAACCGATGTGGCAAACAACACATATTAAATGATTATGCTTTATTACAAAAATCAAGAATATTCATAGGAAACGACTCAGCAATGATGCATATGGCGGCTTTAAGCAAAACTCCTACAATTGGTCTTTTTGGTCCAACGAATGATAAAATTTATTTTCCTGAGATATTTGATCATTGTTATTTAGTAAGATCATCTGAAAGCTATGAAAGTCTAATCTCCCAGACTCAAAACTTTACTTTAAATAATTGTTTAATGAATGATGTCTCTTATAATCAAGTTGAAAATAAAATTTTAAAAATTCTAAATGATCAAAATTTTTAAACCCTGTGATTTCCACGTTCATTTAAGAGAAGGTGATCTTGCAAAACAAGTTTTGATTGAAAATAGTAAACATTTTCAAAAAATTCTTATTATGCCTAATTTACAAGTTCCTATTACTAATAGTAATTTATTAAATAAATATCGAAATCATCTTCTCAAAAATAAAAAAAATTTAGAAATTCTTTTTACTATTTATTTAAACCAAAATTGTTCAATTAAAGAATTATCAGAAATGAAAAAAAAGAAATTATTTTTTTCAGTTAAACTATACCCTCAAAATGCTACCACAAACTCTAGTTCTGGAGTAAGTGATATCAAAAAAATGACTAAATATTTTGAATTTTTAGAAAAAAATGATGTACCTCTTTGTATCCATGGAGAGCATGTTCATTTCAATGATGATCCATTTGAAAGAGAAAAAAAATTTCTTGATTTTGAACTTAATTGGATCAGAAAAAATTTTCCTAATCTAAAAATCACACTAGAGCATATTACCACTAAGGACTCAGTTGATTTTGTAAAAGAACATAGATTAATTGGAGCTACTGTGACTACTCATCATTTGTTAGAAAATACTTATACTTTTTTTGGCAATCATCTTAAACCTGAATTATTTTGTAAACCCATAATTAAAAATTTCAAACATCAACAAGCGCTTCAAAAAGTAGTTTTATCTGGTCATAAAAAATTCTTCTTTGGTTCTGACTCTGCTCCTCATTTGAAATCAAAAAAATTCGCAGAATTTTGTTGTGCTGGTGTTTATTCGACAAAATACTCTATTTCAAACATTATTGAGTTTTTTTATAGAAATAAAAAACAATCAAATTTAGATAAATTTTTAACTTTAAATGGCAATCTTCATTATAATCTAGATTATTATCCTGAAAAAATAACTTTTAAGAAGTTTCAAAATTATAAGTTTAAAAGGTTTTCTAAATTCATGAATGATTATTTAATCAATTATAATTTTTATAAAAATTATTGGTCTAAAATTTAATATATAATTTTTGTAACATGGCCCATTTTTCGCCCTTTTTTAGCCTCTTTTTTAAAATAATCATGAAAAAACTCATTTCTTTCGATTTTTGAATGATCTCTATATTTAAAGATATCCTCCCCTAATAAATTTAACATTTGCGCTCCAGTTTTTAACTCAGGTGCAATTGGATTTAAATCACATACTGCCCTTATGTGTGATTGGAATTGACTTACATTGTAAGATTCAATAGTTAAGTGCCCGGAGTTGTGAACCCTAGGTGCTATTTCATTTACAAACAAATTATCAGATCTATCTATAAAAAATTCTATACATATAACACCTACATAGTTGAGAGCTTTTATTATTTCTTGAGACCATTGTATTGCTTTAGTCTGTAATTCTAAAGTAATAGAGGCAGGTGAAGTTGATGTATGTAAAATTTGATCTTTATGAATATTTTCAATGGGCTTATATGAGAATAAAGAATTATCTTGATAACGAACTGTAATTACTGATATTTCAGTTTTAAGTTCTATTCTTTTTTCTAAAATATATTCTTTTCTTTCTATCTGCAATTTTTCTGTTTTTGAATCAATCACAGTCTGACCTTTTCCATCATAGCCAAGTCTTCTAGTTTTTAAAATTGCTGGAAAAAACTTTTCATCTACTAATAGGAGTTGATTTGATTCTTCAATTGGCAGATAAGGAACAGTTGGAATATTTAAATCATTGATAAATTTTTTTTCAGTGAGTCTATCTTGAATGATATTATTTATTTGTGGATCAGGATATACAGGTTTCTTTTTAAAAATATGATTTAAAGTCTTGTATGGGATATTTTCAAATTCATATGTAATAACATCACAAGCCTGAATAAATCTTTCAAGTTTTTCAAAATCATCATATTGGGCAATTATATATTCGTCGGAAAATTTAGTCGCTGGAGAGTCTTCTGTGTCTGAAAATATAAAGGTTGAAATTTTGAGGTCTTTTGCCTCTTGGCACATCATCATACCCAGCTGTCCCCCACCTAAGATTCCCAGCTTCATCGGTTTGGAGTTTTTTTAACCTTTTTAGTTTGTGAAACCCTCCATTTAATTAATCTTTTTTCAAGATCAATATCTTCATTTCCCAATATTGCTGCAGCGTAAAGAGCTGCATTTTTGGCTCCACTTTCTCCAATTGCTACTGTTCCAACTGGTATTCCAAATGGCATTTGGACAATCGAGAGAAGGCTATCAAGTCCTTTTAGTGTTTTAGATTCAATAGGAACACCAATTACTGGAATATGTGTTATTGCAGCTATCATGCCAGGTAGGTGAGCTGAACCCCCTGCACCTGCTATGATTACCTTAATACCATCTTTATGAGCTGACTCTGCAAATTCATATAATCTTTTTGGTGTCCTGTGTGCTGAAATTATATTTTTTAAATGTTTAATTTTTAGTTGGGTTAAAATTGAGCTTGTGAATTTAAGAGTTTTCCAGTCACTTTGACTGCCCATAGCAATGATAACTTTATGAGGATTATTTTTCATTATTATTTGAAATTCTTTTAGCTATTTTGAAGTATAATGTATATGGCAATATCCTACCAAATTTCATTAAAATATTAAAAGGAAAAGGAAAGGATATCTCAAAACCTTTTTGATAAATATTTGAAAATATTATTTTTGCTGCTTTTTTAGCGGATATAAGAAAAGGCATTTTGAACTGATTTACACTAGTTGCTGGAGTTTCAACAAAACCAGGATTAATTAGTTTGATGTTAACATTTGGTAAGTCAATTTTGAGCGCTTCAGCCAAATTTATTAATGCTGATTTAGATGGTCCATAAAGAAATGATTTGGGTAGGCCTCTGTAGCCAGCTACTGAGGAAATTATAGCTATAGTATGAGAGTGAGTTAGCTCAAAAAAAGATTTTATTTTATCAAGTATGAGATAAATGCTTAAAACATTAACATTAAAAGTCTCTTGAGCATTGATGAATCTAAAATTTTGAAAGTCCTCTGGGATATATATGCCGGCATTTAATATAAACGAATTAATATTTTTAAATTTTGAAAAAATTTCTTCAAAAATTATATTTGTCTTTTCAAAATTATTTAAATCTGTTTGATAAAAATAAAAACTATCAGGAAAATCGATAAAAAATTCTTCAATTTTAGTCTTATCTCTACCTATACCTATGACAATCCAATCATTTTTTAAATATATTTCTGATAAGGCTTTACCAATACCACTGGTAGCGCCTGTAATTAAAATAGTCTTACGAAGTGTATTGTTGGATAAAATTTCTTGCATTTTTAATGTGACAATCCAATTTGCTTTTTTCCATTTTTATAACAGAATGATACATCATTGAAAGCCTATGATTTGATTTAAAATAATCTTTATGCTTATAAATAAAACTCCAATATAGACCATCAACTACAGTCGACCATTCACCTTTTTTGTAGTTGCTCATCTTTAAAAGATAATTAGAACCGCAAAGATATGGTTTTGTTGCAAATATACCCCCATCACTAAATAATCCCATTCCAAAAACATTTGGGGTCATGACCCAGTCTGAAGAGTCTATGAAGGTTTCCATAAACCATTTATATACCTCTTGAGGAGCTATTCCTGATAAATTCATTAAATTTGATATAACCATTAATCTTGGTATGTGGTGAACATAGCCATTCCTTTTTAAATTTATTATCGTATCATCTAAAATTGGGATATTGGTACTTCCTTCATACCAATTTTTTGTGAGTTTTTTTTTATGATTAAAGAAATTATTTTTATGAAAATGATCATAATTTTTTATATTCATAAATCTGATAAATTCTCGCCAGCCAATAACCTGTCTAGTAAAACCTTCTAAATTGTTTAATCCAGGCTCTTTGTAGTCAACATTTTTTATCTCATTAACTATATCTTCGGGGGTGATCAACCCCATATTTAAAGGGGCGCTTAATAAGCTATGGTTAATAAACTCATCATTGGTACTGATAAAATCTTCGTAATCACCAAAGTGAGATAATTTTTTTTGGATAAAAAAAGTTAAGTTTTTTTGGCTGTCTTTTTGATTGAAAGGAAAAATTATATTTTCATTAATTTCTCCAAAATGAGATTTAAAATAAGTATCAATTAATTTTTTAATATCTTTATAAAATGGTGATTTAAAAGTAGGTTGAATAAATTTTAAATAGTCTTTTGGTAATCTTTTTCTATTTTCGCCATCAAAACTCCATTTGCCTCCTAAAGGGTTTCCATTTTCTATAAGCACATTTAGTTTTTTTCTTATATTGCTGTAGAAACTAGCTAGTTGAATTTTTTTATTTTGAAAAATTGTATAATCATTTTCTTGAAGTAAAAACATAGGTGATTTGATAAATTCATATTGAATTTGAATTTTGTTACAATATTGTTCGAATTTATTTCGAAATAATTGATCCTCTATTTCAAAAAGATTTATTTTTTCTAAATTATTTTTTTTTATAAAAAAATTTAATCCCTCAAAGTAATCTTTAAATTCATTAATATTTTTTTCTAAGTCAATATAAGTAATGTTAAAATTATTTTTTTTTAGATATTCATGATACTCTCTCATACATCCTAAAAAATAGTAAATTTTTTGTTTATGATGCTTAAAATATGTGCACAAGCCCATATCTTCCTGCATGAAGAAAATAGAATTCTTTTTAAATGAAGATAAATATTTTTTATCGAATAATTGATTGCCAAGAATTAAAAAAGCTTGGTTCAAAGAAAATTATTTTGTAAAGAGTGTTGAACGACCACCGTCAACATTAAAATTTTGTCCCGTAATCCATGAAGATTGGTTTGAAATTAAAAAGGTTGCTAATTCTGCTATATCATCTCCATTTCCCAATCGTGACATTGGATGAAGTTTACCTAAACCTTCTGCCACCTTTTCATTAGATGTTATGAAATTTGACATTTTTGAATATGACAAACTAGGTGAAATTGTATTAAATCTAATTTTAGGTGCAAAATCTGCTGCCAAAGACACACTCAAGCCTTTTAGAGCGCTTTTTGCTGAAGATATGGCAGTATGGTTTTTGAAACCTCTAGATGCGGCTATAGAAGAAAAAAAGACAACAGAAGAATTATCAGAGAACTTATCAATACTGTTATATAAAAAGTTAGCAACGTTAAAAAAATTACTATTCATGACATCTATAAATTCTTTAACCGAAGTTTGTTGAAAAGGTTTTAAAAATATAGACCCTAGGGCAAAAATAATGCCTGAAATTTCATAATCCATTGAGTTAATAAATTTTTGAGTTTTTTCATAGTCATTAATATCTAAAGTAATTGAGGAAATATTAGGAGAGTTTTCGTTATCTTCCTCTTTACTCCTAGAAACTAGGACAAGTTCATTTTTATCTTTTAACTTTTGAACACATGATTTACCCACGGCACCATTAGATCCAATAATAAGTATTTTACTCATACTTACTTATACTTTTTAAATTAATTTTAGATTTTTCTTCGTTTTAAAAGAAGAAAGTAGCTAAAAGTAAGAGCAAATAATAAAGAGCCTATAATTTGATGAATGGATCCAAGAGAAATTGGCACATTGCTGAGCACAACATAAATACCAATAATAACTTGGATGATTACTAATAAGATTATCAAAATAAAATGAATTTTTTGGGGAACGTATTTTATTTTTTTGAAATGCAAAATTGAAATAATTAAAATAATTGCCACACAAAGATAAGCCAAACTTCTATGAAAAAAATGAATAAAAATACTATTTTCAAAAATCCCCATATACTTTTCTTCTACAAAAAATAAACCCTCAGGAAAAAAAGTTTCACCCATTTTAGGCCAGGTATTGAAAGATTGACCCGCGTCTAATCCAGCCATAAAAGCACCGTATGTAACGGTTATAAAAATTGAAAATGAGAAAATAAAAAATAATGATGAATGGGATATGCTTATCTTTTCATAGCCTTGTAAGGTTAGTCTTTTTAATAATAAAAACACGATATAAGATAAAATTATTTGAGCAATTAATAAATGAACTGCTAATCGAAAATGGCTGACATATGGATTTAAATCTAGTCCACTTTTTACCATCCACCATCCAATCAATCCTTGAGTGCCACCCAAAAAGAGAAGGAATATATAAGAATATAAATCTTTTTTGGAGAAGCATTTCTTTAGGAAAAAAAAGATAAAAGGTACAATAAAAAGAATTCCAATGAACCTCCCAAGAACTCGGTGTCCATATTCCCACCAAAAAATAAATTTAAATTCATTTAAAGTCATACCTAAGTTTTTAATTTGGTACTCAGGAAAGAGTTGATATTGACTAAATAAATAATTCCAATCATTTTGCGAGAGCGGGGGGACAATGCCCATGATAGGATTCCAGTCCACCATAGAAAGCCCCGACTCGGTAAGTCTTGTAAGGCCACCTACGGCGATCATTGTCAAAATAGTTAAGGCTAGGGAAAGCAACCAAAAGTTAATATATTTAGAGTAAGAATTATTCATCTAATTTAACTTTATAGTCTGGAAGGATACCATTTATAATGCGATTTAGGTCGCACAGAAGTTATTGCAGAAAGATAAAATTGATATAATTTACAGAAATTCAAAATGACTTATTTTATTAATGTTACTGATCATGATGGTAAAATTCATCAACTTGAGGCTACTGTCGGATTTTCTTTAATGGAAATTATTCGAGATGCAGGTCTAGATGTTGAAGCTATTTGTGGTGGTTGTTGTGCCTGTGCTACTTGCCATTGTTATATTCAAGAAGATTGGATTTCAAAAATACAATCTGCTGATGACGATGAGGAATCGATGCTAGATCAGGCTTTTGATGTTCAAAAAAATTCAAGATTATCCTGTCAAATTCCATTTACTGAAGAACTTAATGGTATTAATGTCACTTTGGCACCCAAGTTTTGATAGATTACAATCAATATAAATCATGGCCCTTTGTTGAGGCAAAAAAAATTCTCAAGCGGTTAGAATCAGGTCAGACTAAGAAGAAAATTATTTTTGAAACTGGATATGGACCCTCTGGACTCCCACACATTGGGACTTTTGGAGAAGTGCTAAGAACGAATATGGTTCGTTTTTGTTTTGAAAAATTAACAGGTATGGAAACTGATCTTATTGCATTTTCAGATGATATGGATGGTTTTAGAAAGGTGCCTGATAATATTCCTAATAAGGAGCAATTATCAAAATTTTTAGATTATCCTTTAACCTCTGTTCCTGACCCCTTCAACAAATTTAAAAGTTTTGGAGAACATAATAATGCTAAATTAGTTGAATTTTTAAATAGATTTAACCTTCCTTTTACTTTTAAGAGCTCTACCGAAGCTTACAAGTCAGGTATATTCAATGAAACGATTAAAAAAATACTTTTAAACTATGAAAAAATTTTAAACGTTGTGCTCCCAACTTTAGGAGAGGATCGTAGAAAAACATATAGTCCATTTTTTCCAATTGATGAAAATACGGGTAAAATTTTACAAGTCCCTGTTAATGAAGTGAATACTGATGATTTTACCATCTCATATATTTTTGAGGGTAAAACCCATGTTAAGTCCGTGCTTGATGGACATTGTAAATTACAATGGAAGGTTGATTGGGCAATGCGATGGGCGGCTTTTGGCGTAGATTATGAAATGTGTGGAAAAGATTTAACAGATAGTTATGCCTTATCTTCGAAAATATGTCGTATAATAGGTTCCACACCACCAGAAAATTTAATTTATGAGTTATTCCTAGATGAAAATGCTGAAAAAATTAGTAAATCTAAAGGCAATGGAATAAGCATAGATGATTGGTTGAAATACTCTATTGAAGAGAGTCTCGCTATGTTTATGTACCAAAGACCAACAACAGCAAAAAAATTATATTTTGATGTCATTCCTAAAAATACAGACGAGTATTTAGCTCATTTAAATAAATGGCAAGATGAAGAAATGCCAGATAATCCGACTTGGCATATTCATAAAAATAATAATCCGGGATACTATTCAAAAATTAATTATAGTTTAATTCTTAATTTAATATCGGTCTGTAAATCAAATGATCCAAATGTAATTTTGGGTTTAATCAAAAACTATCAAACATCATTCAGCACAATAGAACTAGACTACATAAATAGGATGATTTCATGTGGTATTAATTTTTTTACTGATTTCATTCAGCCTAAATTAAAATTTAAAATTCCAAACTCTGAAGAATTATCTATACTTAAAAATGTGGTTTTGGAAATAAACAAAATTGATGAGTCTGCTGAGGCGGATGATTTTCAATCAGTTATTTTTAGTGTTGGTAAAAACTCACAGTTTAAAGATGATATTAAAAGTTTTTTTAAGCTTATTTACGAAGTAGTTTTTGGACAAGAAAATGGTCCTAGACTTGGGTCTTTTATTAAAATTTATACTAAAGAAAAATCAGTAGAGCTCTTCAAATCAAAGCTAAATGTATAGCTTAGCTCATCGAATATTAAAAAAATTAAATCCAGAAATAGCTCATAACTTATCAATCCAAGGCCTTAAAATGGGCCTCTATCCAAAGGTTAATTTTAAAAATATAAATATATTAGAACAAACAATATGGGGTAGGAGATTTCAAACACCAATAGGGCTTTCGGCAGGTTTTGATAAAAATGCTGAAGTTATTAAACCTATTTTGAATTTAGGTTTTAGTTTTACTGAGCTCGGTACAGTAACCCCACTGCCACAAAAAGGTAACCCGAAGCCTAGAATTTTCCGTTTTCCCAAGCATCAAGCCCTAGTTAATTCTCTAGGCTTTAACAACAAAGGACTAGATAATTTTGAAAGAAATATAGTTAATTCTAATACAAACGAAAATTTTCAGGATAAAATCATCGGAATTAATATAGGTAATAATAAAGAAACTAAAGAAATTATATATGATTTAGAAAAACTTTTTGACCGGCTCTATCGACTTGGTGATTATATTGTTATCAATTTATCATCGCCTAATACACCTGGATTAAGAGATAATTTAAAATCTCATTCCTTTGAGAAAATTGTCAATCATCTTCACAAACTAAGAGATAAAAATAATTCAAAAATACCTATTTTATTTAAGATATCTCCAGATATTTCAGAACAAGAAAAGAAAGACATAGCTTTAATTTCTCTTGCAAATGATGTTGATGGATTAATTTTAACAAATACATCGATTGATAAATCTGCTATTGGGATGGAAATAAATGGCGGGATTAGTGGGAGACCACTTTTCTACAGATCGAATAAAATAATTAGGGATTTTTATACCTTAACTTCCGGTAAAATAAAAATTATAGGGGTGGGAGGGGTATTTACAGCAAATGATATTTTGATGAAAATGAAATTAGGGGCATCGTTAGTTCAACTCTATTCAAGTTTTACTTATGAGGGACCTTATCATATCAAAAAGATTACCTTAGATTTAATAGCGATAATTCAACAACAAGGTTTTAGAAATATCTCTGAGGTAATAGGACAGCATTCTTGATAAATCTTAATTCCTTTGATGAGCTTGCAAAGAAATATAATTTTTTCCTATTTGACCAGTGGGGTGTTTTGCATAATGGTCATAAAAAATTTGATGATGCTGAAAAATGCTTAGTTAGATTACGAGAGTTAAAAAAAAAAATTATTTTAATTTCCAATTCATCAATGCCTACTACATTTTCAATTTCAAATTTATCTAAAATTGGATTCCAAAAAAACTTATATGATTATTGTATTACGAGTGGTCAAATTGCATTAAATAACATTAAAAAAGATATCTATAATAAATACGGATCTATATGTTATCCATTAAAGTTATCCCCTGAAAAAATAAAATACTTTAATCTAAAAATTTCAAAAAAAATTGAAAATGCAAACTTTGCAATGATAGCTGATATTCCTAATAATCTATCAATAATTGATTTTGCTAAAACATTGGATAGATTGATAAAAAATAAATTACCTTTGTTATGTTCCAATCCTGATTATCTAGTTTACGATAATAAAAAACTTTCGATGTGCGGAGGAACGATTGCTCAGTTATATGAAGATATGGGAGGCATTGTTTATAGATACGGAAAACCATTTAAGCCCATCTATGAGGATATTAAAAAGAAAATGAATATTAAATCAAATTCGAAAGTCCTCGTTATCGGTGATTCCTTATGGCATGATGTTGCAGGGGGAAACCTAATGAAATTTGATAGTTTATGGATTAAAAACGGTGTTCATAAACCTCAACTTAGCAAAGAAACGGAAATTAACAGTTTAATTAAGACATATAGACCTAATTTTTGCATGAATGAGTTAAAAATTTAGGGAAACTGGTGTTGTAAAAAAGCAGCTTTTGTATTATAAACTTTCAACATGTCAAGAGCTTGTGAAATTACTGGAAAAAAACACCAAACTGGTCATAACGTTAGTCACTCTAATATTAAGACCAAAAGACGTTTTATGGTTAACCTTAATAGCGTCACCCTTTTTAGCGAGTCACTAAAAAGAAAATTTCGTTTTAGAATAGCCTCTTCGACTCTTAGAACTATTGATAAGCATGGCGGTATTGATCAATATCTAAATAATACTAGTTCTAGACTTCTAACAGATAAGGCTCTAAAACTAAAAAAACAAATTGAAAAGAATGTTAGCCCAAAAGCTAACTAGATGTTTCAAGACTTTTTTCTAAACTTCTCTTCTCACTTAAATAGCTTACCTGTTATATCAATTTGGTTGTTCCAAATTGTTTTTTGCTATTTATGTATTTTATTGTCTTTAAAATTTTTTGGCAAAGTAGGCATATATGTCTATGTATCAATAGCAATTATTTTAGCAAATATTCAAGTTTTAAAGGTCGTGGAATTTCCTTTTTTTCCAGAACCTATGGCTTTAGGAACAATCCTATTTATCTCAATTTTCCTATGCACGGATATTCTGAATGAATATTTTGATAAAAAATCTGCAACCAAGTGTATCTATTTAGGTATAAGTGCTTATCTATTTTTTACAGTAGTTATGTTCCTAACCATATCCTTCAATCCAATCGATCCTAATGTTCACTCAGATTGGGGGTGGAGTTACGAAATGCATCAATCTATAAAAACAATTTTTTTACCTCAATTTCCAATTATTGCAGCTAGTATTTGTGCTTTTTTTTTCAGTCAAAAAATTGATATTTTTATTTTTTCTTATTTGAAAAATAAAGATAATAGTAAACTTTGGCTTAGGAACAACGTATCAACTTTAATTTCTCAATTTATCGATAATCTTATATTTAGTATCCTTGCATTTAATCTTCTTTCATCAAACCCTGTACCAATATTTGATTTAATAATTTCTTATGGAATTGGTATTTATTTGATTAGAATAATTTTAAGTTTATTTGATACAATTTTCATATATTTAGCAAAAAATTTCGTACCCAAAAAAATTGACTAACTTCTTTGAAGTATCCAAACAAAGCTTAAGTTCAAAAGCTCGATTAGGCTCTATTAACACTGTACATGGAGAAGTCAAAACTCCTTCATTTATATTTTGTGGAACCAAGGCAACAGTTAAATCAATTCTTCCCCACCAATTGAGATCAGCAAAAACTCAAATTATATTATCAAACACTTATCATCTAATGCTTCAACCTGGCCCCGATATTATTTCCAAAGAAAAAGGATTACAAAATTTTACGCAGTGGAGAGGACCAATGATGACGGATAGTGGGGGTTATCAAATATTTTCTTTAGGACACGGATCTGTATCTGAAGAGATCAAAGGTAAAAATAAAAACATAAAAAGAAAGTCATTAATTAAGATATCAGAAGAAGGCGCAATTTTTCGTAATTATCTCAATGGAGATAAGGTTTACCTTACGCCAGAGAGATCAATTGAATTGCAGAGACATTTTGGTGCAGATTTAATTTTTGTACTTGATGAGTGCACTCCTTTTAATGTTTCTAAAAAATATACTGAAAATTCTATGTATCTTAGTCATCGCTGGGCAAAAAGATGCTCTGATGCATTTAAAAATACATACTCCAACTTTGACTCCCAATCAGGATCATCCGGTAGGCAGCATTTATTTGGAATCATCCAAGGAGGAGTTTATGAAGATTTAAGAAAAATTGCTTGTGAAGAGACATGTTCTGGTGATTATAATGGATTGGCGATAGGGGGCTCTCTTGGGGGATCAAAAGAACAAATGCATGATATCTTTTCTTTTTGTTCTGATTTGATTGATAAATCAAAACCTGTTCATGTTCTGGGTATTGGAGGTTTGGATGATATCTTGCATGGTGTTAGTTGCGGGTATGATACTTTTGACTGTGTTTCTCCCACAAGAATAGCTCGTCATGGTATTATGCTATCTAGATTAAGTACCAAAGGTATCAATTTGAATAACTCAAAATTTAAAAATGATCATTCATTTATAGATGAGGAATGCGAATTGCCTGAAATTAATAATTTTTCAAAATCCTATTTACATCATTTATTTAAAGCTAATGAGATTTTAGGAATCGTTATTTTATCTTTATATAATATTTGGTTTATGAATAAATTTTTTGAGGAAATTAGAGTGAATATTCAAAATGATACATTTGAAATATTTAAAAAAAATTTTTTAAATAATTTAACTAAATAAAGAATCTATTTTTTCAAACATAATTCCTCCCAATTCTTCTACATCGTGTATTGTGATAGCCTTGGAGTAATATTGACCAACGTTGTGTCCAATACCAATGGCTAATAATTCAATATTTGATCTCTCTTCAATGGATAATATGGTACTTTTTAAATGTTTCTCTAAATAATTACTGTTATTAACAGAGAGGGTAGAGTCATCGACCGGTGCGCCATCCGATATTACAATTAAGATTTTTCTACTTTCGGGCCTTTTAGACATCCTCGAAGTTGCCCATAGTAATGCCTCTCCATCAATATTTTCTTTCAATAGACCTTCTTTTAACATTAAACCAAGGTTGATTTTGGATTTTTTTGAGTTTTGATCAGCAGATTTATAAATGATATGACGAAGATCATTTAGTCGACCAGGGTTTCTTTCTTTTCCATTTTTAAGCCAGTGTTCTCTTGTTTTTCCACCCTTCCAAGCTTTTGTTGTAAATCCAAGGATTTCAACTTTAATCTTACACTTTTCTAATGTTGTAGCTATCATATCGGTTGTGAGAGCGGCAACCATAATGGGCTTTCCTCTCATAGAACCTGAATTATCAATTAATAACGTCACTGTTGTATCTTCAAATTTTATTTCTTTTTCTTTTTTGTAAGACAAAGAGTTATTCGAATTTGTAATAATCCTAGTTAATTTAGATGTATCTAATATGCCTTCATCTAAATCAAAATCCCAAGATCGGTTTTGTTTTGATTGAAGTTTTCTATAAAGTTTATTCGCTAATCGAGAAATTTGCTTTTGATAAAGATCATTTTTTTCATCTAATTGTTTTCTTAGGGCTATCAGTTCCTCAAGATCACATAATTTATGTGCTTCAATAATTTCATCATACTGACTGGTAGCCGTTTTATAGTTTTGACTTAAATTTTTATAACTTTCAATTGACTGAAGAGTTTCTTCAATGTGTTGTTCTGTAATTTCTATATCAATTTCTTCTCCTTGAACGCTTGATTGATTATTATCTAAATCATTCTCAGGAGTTTGCATATCTTCTGTAATTTCTTGTTCTTCAGGACTTGATTTTTGAGCTTCTTCATTGTTTTGCTGTTGGTTCACATCCTCTTCTTGAGGCCCATCTTCCTTATTCTTGTCTTCTGGCTTATTGTTATCTTCATGTTTGGGAAAAAGAAGTCTTAATAACTCAATAGAACATTCAGCAAATAGTCTTTGATTATCAATAACTTCAATAAAATTTATGAGATGTTTGTATATTTGGTTATGATTTTCTTTAGTTGAAATTTTTTTAAGATATTCATTTTTTTTATTCCAAGTTTTACCTTCACTAGCATCGAGAAAAAAATGAGTTAAGGTAAAAAGAAGAAGGTCCAGAAGATCTGATTGTTTTTTAAGCTTAATTCCCTCAAGTCTTTTTAACCATTTTTTTTGAATATTTCTTTTAATTCCTAAAAAGTTTTGGGACCCCAGATATTCATATCTTATTCTCTCTAAAAAAATGATTTCTTCTTTGATATCAATATTTTGATTCGTAATTTGATTTAATACTTTCTCATTATGGTGCTTTTTTTTTAGCGCAAATGAGTCTGATGCACCTCTCATATCTTCATAGTTAAAAATTGAAGAAATAGAGGGAAGATTGAGAGTATCGTCTTTTTCTAAAATAATATTTGAATTAATATTAATTTTTAAACTTTGATTGCTAGAAATAGTTTTATTAACACTATTTAAAGTAGTTGATATTTGTTTTGGAATATTAGGTAGAGGGTGTTTAGCCAACTAAAAATCTTCACCAAATGCTCTTTGAAAATATTCTTTATAAATATCAACTTCGCTTTCATCACATTTGTTCAAAAAAGTCATAGCAAGAGACTTTTGAATATTATTTATTAATTTATAATTTTCTGCCCACATAATAACTGTACGAGGGCTCATGACGATCGATATATCTTTTTGTTCAAATCCTTTTCTTGTTAAATTGGCCATTTGAACCATAGCTTTAATTAATTTTTTTTCTTCTGTATTGGCTATAATTTTTTTCGAAATAATTTCAATTTCTTTTTCTTCATCTAGGTAATTTAATTTTGCAACTATATTCCATCGATCCATTTGACCTTGATTGATTTGATTAGTTCCATGATAAATTCCAGAAGTATCACCTAATCCCACTGTATTAGCTGTAGCAAAAATTCTAAAAAATGGATGTGGAGTTAGAACTTTATTTTGATCTAATAGCGTTAGTTTACCATCGGTTTCTAAAACTCTTTGGATAACAAACATAACGTCAGGTCTTCCCGCATCGTACTCATCAAACACTAAAGCTACATTATTCTGAAAAGCCCAGGGTAATATTCCTTCTTGAAATTCTGTTACCTGTTTTCCCTCTTTTAAAACAATTGAGTCTTTTCCAATTAGATCAATTCTTGATACATGGCTGTCTAAATTAATTCTTATACAGGGCCAATTAAGCCTAGCACATACTTGCTCAATATGAGAAGATTTACCAGTGCCATGAAGTCCTTGAAGGAATACTCTCTTGTTAAATTTTAAACCCAATAATATTGCAATTGTTGTATCATCATCAAAAACATAGTTTTTATCAATAGGGGGACAATGTTCCGCTCTTTTTATAAATTGTGGAACTTCTAAATCAGTTTTAATTCCAAAAAGATCTGCCGAAGACACATTATTGACCTCATTTAAATTTTCTTTTTTTATAGATTCAATTTTGTTCATTTTTTATATCTTTCTAAAAGGTAATTATAAGCTTCAACAATCTCTCTAAATTTTTCAATACTATTCTTACTGTTACCTCTAATATCTGGATGATACTTTTTAGCCAATTCTTTGTATCTTTTTTTTATCAAGTTTAAATCTGTTTTTATATCTAAATTAAGCTTGGATAGAGACCAAAGCAATTTATTGGAGGGGCCAGATTGTTTGATGTTTGGATTTTCAAAAGAGCCCATTTCTTCTCCATTAATAGTGAAATTGTAAAATTTACCCCCTGATCCAAAGCTTTTGGTTGGCCTTCTCCAAATAGTATCGTATCTAATTTCATTCTCTATTTCGTCTGAATTCATTTTATTATGGTAATTCCAACTTTTGTTAAATTCTTTAATGTGCTCTAAACAAAACCATTGATAGTTATCTAAATTTTCATATCCCAAGGGTGCACGATAATCACCTTCTGACTCACAATTAGGAAAGTTGCAATTTTTTTTTTCTTTATTGTTTTTATTCATCTATTATGACTCTTTATGTGCCTAGAGAAGATTAAAACCCTTTTAATTGAAATTAGTCAATTTGAAATTATTAATATAATTGATAATAGTTCAAGCCACGCTGGCCACCAGGGAGTTCAGGGCTCAATAAATGAAATAACTCATATTGAAATCCAAGTTAAAAATTTTAATAATTTAAATAGATTAGATATCCACCGACAAATCTATTATAAACTAAAATCAGAAATTGAGTCAGGACTTCACTCTATTGAAATTAAAATATTAAAGAATTAATTTTACTTTATTTATTTTATTTATAGATCGTGAAATAATTTGTATTTTGAATTCTTTATAAGTTATAATTTTTCCTACTTTAGGAATTTCTTTTGCAAGGTCGTGTATTAATCCTGAAATAGTAACAAATTGATCTGGAAGTTCTATGTTCAGACTTCGATTTATTTCTCGAATGCTAGCATTTCCATTAAATAAAAAATTGTTTTCGTCAATTTTTTCTAAATAGCTTTCATCGGTATCTGTTTCATCAAAGATCTCCCCAATAATTTCTTCGATAATATCTTCTAGGGTAATGAGCCCTTGAATTTCCCCATACTCATCTACTACAAGGGCTATATGCTCACGTTGACTTTTGAAATCAATTAATTGTTTAATAGCAAGTTTATTTTGTGGAATAAATACGGGTTGAAAAGAATTTTTTTCTAAATAGCTGTTTTCGCTATTTTCATTAAACGAAGGATCTTTAAAAGCTTCTCTTATATCAATTATACCAATAAGATTATTAAAATTATTTTTGATTAATGGAATTCTTGTAAAAGTAGAATTTTTTATAATTTTTAAATTAACTTTATAGTTATCTTCTAAGTCTAGATAAAGAATTTCATTTCTATGAGTCATAAGTTCATCTACTTTTAGATTTTTTAGTTCAAGTAAATTGCTCATATACTCTGCTTCATGGTCTCCTTTTTTGGAGAGTTGTCTTTGTAATTGAACGGCACCTTCAAATTCTTCTTTTATAGTTTTGCTTTGATCCGAAGACAGATTTAGACCAATATATTTTATAATTTTCCCCGTGATATAATTAATAAGTTTAACTATGGGTTTAATGAGTTTTGTGTAAAAATAAAAAAATTTTGCCACTTTTGTGGCAAAGATCATAGGTTTATTAATTGCAAAAATTTTTGGAGTGACCTCAGAGAAAATTACGATCATTAAAGTCATAAATACTGTAGCAACTGTTACCCCATATCCACCAAACTCTGATACTAATAACTCTGTCATAAGAGCAGTAGCAAGAATATTAAATACGTTGTTAGCCAAGAGTATGCCTGTAATAAACTCATCTTTTAATTCTTTAATTTTCAAAATAAAATTTGCATTTTTGATGCCTTTTTCATTTTGTCTATGTGCTTGAAGTTTAGAAACAGCTGTCAAAGCCGTTTCAGATCCAGAGGAAATAGCAGAAAGTATAAGCAAAATCAAAATTGCTAACAATTTACAAAATATTAATAAAGTCATTAAATAATTTGAAGAAGGATTGTTTCTAAGTTTTTAAAAGTGATATCTTTAACGAAGCCGCCTTTATTATCAATACAGATAAAGCTGACATTTCCATCATTTACTTTTTTATCAAATTTCATTTTATTAATTAACTCTTTAATATTATTTTTTGAGATATATTTTGAATAGTCTGTAGGTAGGCCAAAATTTCTAATCATTTTAATTATTGGGTCGAGTGATTTTTTATAATAACCCAAATGTTGAGATATTTTTAATTCAATTATAATCCCAATTGCTATCGCTTCTCCGTGTTTTATCGAACTATTGTATGAATTTGAATTTTCTATTGCATGCCCTATAGTGTGACCAAAGTTAAGAACAGCTCTTGAGCTTCTTAAGCTAGATTTTTCTTTGAAGTCAGATACGTAACTTAATTTTGTTTTAATTGAATTTTCAATTATTAAAGAAAGAAAATTAATAATATCTTCTTGATTATATAAAATCTTATTTAATGAACCGGGTTTGATAATAGAATATTTAATAACCTCAGCAAAACCACAAGCTACCTCTCTTTTAGGCAATGTATTGATAAACTCTGGACAAATAATAACCCTTTTTGGTAAATAAAAAGAGCCGATCAAATTTTTTCCATATTCACTATTTATTCCTGTTTTGCCCCCAATTGAACTATCTACCATGGCTAAAAGAGATGTAGGTATCATGATATGATCAATTCCTCTAAGCAAAGTAGAGGCTAAAAATCCAGATAAATCTCCAATAGTACCCCCACCAAAAGAATAGATTTTACTTTTTCTTTGTATTCCCATTTTAATTATTTTCTCGATAATATTTTCATAGTTATTTAAGCTTTTAATTTTTTCATTTCCCAGAAGGACGAGAGTTCTGTCTTGAAATTTTTTGGAAATTTTTTTCAACAGTCTAATGCTAATCAAAGATCTATCAATTATCAAAATATCAAGATTTGATATTTCTTTGAATAAATGTTTCTCTAATTCTCTAATGTTAGTAAGGTGAATAATATGTTTTTCGTTATTTATTTTTTTTTTAATTATCATTTTTAATTTTTTTTATAATTTCGGTAATTGTAACATTTTGATTATCAGTTGCATTAATCGTAACATCTGCAATTTTAATATAAATATCTTTTCTTTCATTAAAAAGATTTGTCATTTGTAAAGGGGTATTTTGACTTAATAATGGTCTTAAATTATTTCTAGATGCCCTTTGGATTAATACATCTATATTACAGTAAAGATATATATTAAATGATAATTTTAATTTTTCTAAATTATTAAGAATAAGGCCGCCACCTGTTGAAATAACAACTTTTTTTTTCTCTACAAGTTCATTAAATACTTGAGTTTCTACAGATCGAAAATAATCTTCGCCTTTTATAGAAAAAATATTTTTGATTTTATTTTTTTCTCTTTTTTCTATTTCTTGATCTGTATCGAAAAAAGAGTATTTTAGTTTTTCTGATAATAGTTTGCCAATAGTTGATTTGCCAGAACCTGGCATTCCTATTAGACAAATACAATTTTTATCCTTATTCATTCAATTTCTTGTCTATTAATTTGTTTTGAATATATAGTAAAAAATTCTATATAATAATTAACTATGAGAAAAATTATAATAATTTCAGCAATTTGTATCCTCATACTTATAACATTTATCGCTATTAATAATATTAAAATACCAGCTCCATCAAAACTAAATAAATACAGTATTCCAATTGAAAAATTTTTATGAAGATTTTTTTTTTTATATTTTTAAGTATTCTTGCCCCAAATATTTCAAAAGCTAATTTTGAAGAAGATATAGCCTTTCAGCTTCAAACGGTATCTCAGAATAATTTAATTACGGAAATTGAACAGCAACAAGATTTATTAAATTTAATTGAACAAATTGAATACAAAGACAATTTCTTTTACTCTTTATTTGATCCCTTAACTAATTCTGATATCTTTCCAAAATATTCAAATAGTAATGATTTTTTCTTTGAAAAAATAAAATTATTTTCAAATAAAACTTATGGTTTCCAAATTAATTCTAATTTATTTGAAAAAGCCTTATTTGAAAAATTTCAAGATCCTGAATTAAACCAAGCGTACCTTCATACTCTCTTTAGATTAAATCAAATAGAAAATTTATGTGAATATTTAGGTCGTTTAGATGCTAACCAAAAAAATTTTGATAATGTAATTGAGTTCAACATTATTTGTTTACTAAAAGATAATCAAAATCAACAAATTTCTCTTTTATTAGAAATTTACAATGATGATGATTTTAAAAAACTCAACACTATTCTTTTAATAGACTATCTTAATAAAAAAGATCTAAATGATCAATTCAATCTATCTCAATTAGGTATGATTGATTTATTTATACTTTCTATAAAAGATGATGCTAATATTTATGTAGAGAATATTTCAAATATATTTGAATTAGAGCTATACCGAAAATCTAATGAATTAAAATTATATGAGTTAAACTATCTTTTTAAAAATAGAATTATTAACAGCTCCCAATATTTATCACTTTTATCTAATTTAAAAGACAAACCCAAAGAATTATTAATGTTCAATGAAATCAACAAAGAAATCAATTATAACAACAAGCTTGCCATATTAGAAAAATATACTTCAGAAATACAATTGGATTTATATGATTTATCACGCTTAATTTATGATCAATTTAGAGAAATGCGCATAACTTCAAGAAATCTAAAATATATCAACGCCTTGATTATAATTTCTTTATACGAGAACTCTTCTTTTCTGGAAAATTTAAAAGTAATTTTGACGGAAATTTCTGAAGAAAATTTAGAAGATAATTATTTAGCTTTAGGTTTAAAAAGATATCTATCATCAAATTCCCAATCTGAACTTTATTCAGATGATAAAAATGACTTAAAAAGCCCCTTAATGAGATTTTTCTTTTTAAATGGTGATTTAAAATTTGCCAATTTAGATAAATCCTTAATTGAAGAAAATAAAGATATTCTCGTTGATCCAGTTTATTTATTTAATTTATCGGAAAACTTTAACCTAATTGAGAGCTATATTTATTATATTCAATTAAGTGAGGATTATTATTCTCTCAATGAATTTGATTTATACTTTATTAATAAATATTTAATTAATAATGAATATCTTAAAAATGAATTTATAAAGTTATTTTTCAAAGTACACTTGTCTAATTTATGAATTTAGAATGTCATATTGATACATTTAAAGAGTTTTTATTTTCAGAAAAAAATCTTTCTCAAAATTCAATAAATAATTATTTAGTAGATTTAAATCAATTTTTAATTTTTTTTATTAATAATAAAAGTATTAACTATAATGTGGAGAAATATATTTCTAATCTGAGAAAAAAAAATATCTCTAATGCCACGATAAATAGAAAACTTTCTTCGTTAAAAAACTTTCTAAAATTTCTTCACTCTGAAAAAATAATTAAAGATATAAATTTAAATATTTTTGAGTCTTTAAATAGTTCAAAAAAAATCCCCAAAGCTATTCCTAAAAATGAAATAAATAAAATTTTTATCTCCCTAGACAACTCAAATCTAGCTAATAAAAATCTTTATCTAATTATTTTAAAGTTAATGTATCTATCGGGTTTAAGAATTTCTGAAGCATTAGCTTTAAAATGGTCTGATTTATCTAAGACTGATATGACTTTAAATATTTATGGAAAGGGATCAAAAGAAAGAAAATCATATTTGACAAGTGATTTTCTTGACAGTCTATTTGCATTAAAAAAAAATGAAGGCTATATATTCAATTTGAAAGGAAAAAAAATTTCAGCGCGTTCTGTTAATAAATTCCTAGATAAGGCTTTTAAAGACGGTTTTATTAAATATAAAATTTCAACACATGTCTTTCGACACTCTTTTGCGACATCGATGTTAGAAAATAATGCTGATATAAGACATATTCAAAAATTTCTAGGCCACTCTAGTATCTCAACTACAGAAATTTATACTAAAGTAGCTAAATCTCTCAAAAAGAGCGTTTTAGATACTTATCATCCTTTAAAAAATAAATTATAGTCTCGAAATGTTTTATCTCGATTTTGAAGAAAAATTAGAAAAACTGGAAAGTGAAAAAAAATCTCTTCTCAAAGCATCTGAGGAAAGTGATATTGACATTTCTGTTAAAATTAAATCTATCGAGGAAAAAGAAAAAACTGAACTAGATAAGATTTATTCAAATTTATCCCCTTGGCAAATTGTAAAAGTTGCAAGACATCCTCAAAGACCTAAAACTAAGGATTATGTCCAAAATGTTTTTGATAACTTTACATCTCTCTATGGTGACCGATTATATTCTGAGGATAATGCAATAATCTCTGGAATGGCTTTTTTGGATGAAAATCCTGTATTGGTTCTTGGTACTGAAAAAGGTCATGATATGAAATCTAGAATAAAACATAATTTTGGTATGGCGAAGCCCGAGGGCTATCGAAAATCTCAAAGAATTATGAAACTAGCCTCAAAATTAAATATACCATTAATTTGTTTTATAGATACTTCCGGTGCATATCCGGGCAAAGATGCTGAAGAAAGAGGTCAAGCCGAAGCTATAGCTCAATCAATGAAAGTAGCTTTAAACTGTGAGGCTCCTTGTATTTCAGTTATTATAGGAGAAGGCGGATCGGGAGGGGCTATAGCTTTAGCGACAAGTGATAAAGTTTTAATGCTAAGTAATTCAATTTATTCTGTCATTTCCCCAGAGGGATGTTCTTCTATCTTATGGAAATCCTCTGATTATGCAGAGACAGCATCCAACTCTCTAAAAATCACTGCAAAAGATTGTTTAAATCTAAAAATTATTGATGAAATAATTGAGGAACCTATTGGAGGCGCTCATAGAAATCACGATGTGATATATAAAGATCTTAAAAAATCTTTATTAGAAAATTTGAATGAGTTAAAAAAAATTGATTTGACCTCATTATTGAACCAAAGAAATAATCGTTATTTAAACTATTTACCCTAAGTCAAATTTCCGTGGCATTGTTTGTATTTTTTACCTGAACCACAGGGGCAGGGGTCGTTTCTTCCAATTTTTTTTGGTGCAGAGTTATCAAAATTTTCATTGTCATTTTGTTTTGAATTTTGATTAGTAATACTCATGTTATTTAATACTAACACCATCTGTTTTTGTATTTCATATACTAAAGTATTAAAGGCAGCAAAAGAGGCTTTTCTAAATTCATTTACTGGATCTTTTCCCGCATAACCACTTAAACTCACTGACATTCTTATATTAGTAAGTTCTTGAATATGATTGTGCCAATTTTTATCTAGTATAGTTAAACTTACTTGCCTTAATATTTTTTTATAAATATCTTTATGCTCTTCATAATTTTCCTTTTTGATGTCATCAAAATTGTCAAGATAAATGGATTTATCAGTCATATTTTTATTTTGAAGAAAGGGTAGAGTGTTATGAAAATTTTTAATTTCATCTTCTTCACTTTCAAGTAAGTTAGATATAAATTCTTCTTCAGTTTCTTTTATAAAATTAAAAATATCATCGTTGATTATCATTTCTCTTTTTGAATAAATAATATTTCTTTGATTATCGATAATATTATCAAATTCTAATAGTTGTTTTCTAATATCGAAATTATGCCCTTCTACTCTTTTTTGAGCTCTTTCTATGGAGGAAGTAAGCCACTTGTGTTCAATAACTTCACCTTTTTTTAACCCTAAAGTAGAAAGCATGGACTGTAATTTTTCTGAACCAAAAATTCTCATGAGATCATCTTCAAGCGATACAAAAAAAATACTTTCTCCTGGATCTCCTTGCCTGCCAGACCTTCCTCTAAGTTGGTTATCTATTCTTCTACTTTCATGCCTTTCGGTTCCAACAATACATAATCCTCCTAAGTCGATGACTTTTTGATAGTCAGAGTCTTTAAAGTTTTTATCGATCTCAGGGTTACCTCCTAATTTAATATCAGTTCCTCTGCCAGCCATATTGGTTGCAACTGTGATTTGAAATGGTTTTCCGGCTAAAGCAATAATTTCTGCTTCATCTTGATGGTTTTTGGCATTTAAAACATTATGAGGAACTTCTGCCTTTTTTAAAATTTCAGAAATATAGTTAGATTTTTCAATAGAAGTAGTACCGATTAAAAGAGGCTGCCCTTTTTGATATTTGTCTTTAACCAAATTTAATACGGCTTCATATTTTTCTTCACTAGTTTTATAAATTTGATCATTACGATCTATTCTTATCATTTTCTTGTTTGTGGGGATTTCTATTACACTTAAACCATAAATTTCTAAAAACTCCTCTGCTTCTGTTAGAGCAGTCCCAGTCATGCCTGATATTTTTTCATATTTTTTAAAATAATTTTGAAAAGTAATGCTTGCTAAAGTAATGCTTTCAGCTTGGATTTTCACATTCTCTTTAGCTTCTAGAGACTGATGTAATCCTTCCCCAAACCTTCTTCCTTGAGCTAACCTTCCTGAAAACTCGTCAATTACTACGATTTGCCCATCTTTGACAATATAATCTTTGTCTCTTTCGTAAATGAACCTTGCTTTTAATGATTGGTTAACTATTTGGTAGGCTTCTAGATTTTCATTATCGAATAAACTATTACCTTTTAAATAATTTATTTTTTTGAGATTAAATTCTATTTTTTTAATGCCACTATCTTTTAATAGAACATTTTTTCTTTCCTCGTTGATTTCCACATCATCTAAAGATAAATCTTCAGTAATTTCATAACAAAGTTTGAATAATTGAATGGGTGTTTGAACCGGACCCGAAATACCTAGAGGAGATCTAGATTCATCGATTAAAACAGAGTCAGCTTCATCTATTATTGCAACATTTAATGCATTCTGCATTTTTGGAGTATTTATAGAACGAAGGTTATCTCTTAAATAGTCAAAACAAAATTCATTGTTATTACCGTATACAACATCATTGTTGTAACTAGAAATTTTTTCTTCAATTGTCTGATCATTTTGGATAAAGGAATTCGAAATATTTAAGTATTCATATATTGGGTTCATCCAATTAGAGTCTCTTTTTGCAAGGAAATCATTAACAGTTATTAGATGAACTTTTTTCTTTAAAAGATTATTTAACAAAACTGGGATGGTGGCCACCAAGGTTTTGCCTTCTCCTGTCTTCATTTCCGCAATAAAACCATGATACAAAGCGAGACCGCATATTATCTGACAATCATAATGTCTAAGCCCGATGGTTTTGTAAGATACTTCTCTTACAATGGCGCAGGCAAAACAAATATCTTGTTCTGATAATTTACCATCAGATTTATTTCTAATTTCATCTAATTTCTTAAGAATATCTGCTTTACTAAGTTTCTTTATTTCATTTTCAAGAGAATTAATCTTTTCAACATATGTCCCTGAAATTTCTTTAAGTAACTTAGAATTTTTTTGATTTGCAAAAAAATCGTTTATTTTTTGAAACATAGAATATCTTTATATCAAAATAAATTTATTTCCACGATGTAAATGTCGAAATTTCCATTTCAATTGGAACGTGCTGATGTTTTGATATTAATTCTTTAAATAATGAGTTAGTTTTTTTGTAAAAATTTTTATTTGTTCTAATATTCTCATTATAATAATTAGATATGCCTAATTCTTTAAAATCGGCTCTTATTTTATCAAGAGATTTATAATTTAATTCAAGTTGCTCAGTACTTACAACTACTTCTTTAAATTTACTTTTGTTTAAATTTGTAATTATATCAGAAGTGTCGTGGAAAGGTCCAAATCTACGTTGAGCTCCATTAAAAACATTATCATCAATTTCTAGGAATATTTTTTGTAGAGTAATAAAAGAATTTAAAGTCAATAAATTAAAACAAAAAAATCCATCCATATTCAAAATTTCATATATATTTTGAAAAAATCTTTGAGAATTAATTGCTAAAGGAATTTGTAGATCAAAATTACAGATAAATGCATCTGCATTTTTTTTATTTTGGAGAAATAAGTCTATATCATTAAAGATTAAATCATCACCAGTTGAGTCTTTTATTTTAAGCCTTTCATCAGAAAGAATCGATGAATTTGGTTTATTAAGAATAAATTTTGTCTTTTTGTTTATTAGCTCAACGCCCAACTCTGAGATAAAGTTATCTTTTTTATAATATAGTTCTTTCCTAGCTTCCTTTTTTTTTAAATTAAATTGTATCATTTTGTGTTAAATTGTTTTTATGATTTCCAGATTTAACTTAGATCAAAAAAGATTGAACTTCTATGAGGATATTGAAAAATTTAATAAGGATTTCGACTCAATTAACTCATTGACTAACAAAGAAGATTTTTCATATATCGCTGATAAACCTTCAGTATTAGTTAATAAAGATAAAACACTAAAGTTAAGCTTAATACGAAATAATAAAGAATTTATCTATATTTTATTTGCAAACCATAGTTTATCTATTTTGCCGGATGAAAGTATAAAAATTCATAAGGCATCTAAGGAGAATACTACTTTTGATTTATTTTCTCTTAAAGAGCAATGAGGTTATCTCTTGTTCAAATAACTGTTGGACCTCAAGTAGATAAAAATTTCCAAAAAGTAGATAGATTTATCAACCAGGCTCTGAGTTTTAAGCCAGATTTAATATTATTACCTGAGTGTTTTCTATTTTTATCCAATTTAACAAAAACATCATTTGCTATGGATCATGAATACATTTTGCATTATCAAAACTTTGCAAAAATAAATAAAGTAAATTTATTATTAGGTTCTTTGCCTATTTTAGATGAGGGCAAAGTTTACAATAGGTCAATCTTAATTAATCAAGAAGGAAGTATTTCATCTTATTACGATAAAATTCATATGTTTGATGTAATTTTAAAAAATAATGAGGAATATAAAGAAAGTGATACTTATACTCCTGGATCTTCTCTAAGGTCTGTGGAGATAAATGGAGAGTTGATAGGTCATTCAATATGCTATGATTTACGTTTTCCGAAATTATTTAGGGAATTATCCAAAAAGTCTTGTAAAGCGATCGTAGTTCCTTCAGCTTTCACTTACACAACTGGAAAGGCACATTGGCACTGTTTACTAAGGGCGAGAGCGATTGAGAATGGTATTTTTATAGTGGCCCCTAATCAATGGGGAACCAATGAAGAGAACAGATCAACTTATGGTCATAGTCTTGTTGTCAATCCATGGGGAGAAATTATTTCTGAAGCCGCAGACTCAGAAATGGTGCTCAATTGTGAAATAGACTTAAAATCTGTCGAAAAATTTCAAAAATCCATTCCCGTCTTAATGCATGATAGGAATTTTAACTGACTTGAAAATATAGATATTTATACTAATTAGTAATTATGATTAAATTTGATTTAAGGTGCGATAATGATCACATATTCGAAGCTAGCTTTGATGATTCTAGCTCATTTGAAAAGCAAAGAAAAAAAAAGTTGATAGATTGCCCTTATTGCGGATCAAGTTCTGTATTCAAATCTGTAATGGCTCCAAATATTTCTTCAAAATCAAATAGTCTTGATAAACAAAAAAGAAATCAAGAAAAAGTTTTTGCAAATTACAATCAAAAAATCAAAAAATTAAAAGAAGAGATAGAAAAAAATTATACTTATGTTGGTAAAAATTTTCCTGAGGAGGCAAGAAAAATTCATTATGGTGAAAAAGAGGATAAACCAATTTATGGAGAAGCGACTGAAAAAGAAAGCAATGATTTGATCGAAGAAGGTATTACTCTAATAAGATTGCCCTTTGAAAAAAAACAAAATAAAAAAAATTAACTACTTAATGTTCCAAAATAATTAATTAAATCAAAATTAGATAATTTAAAACTTTTAAATATAGGATTATAGCTCATTCCAGAAATATCTAGAAGAGAAAGTTTGTTACTTTTTGCTAGATTTTGAATTTCAGATGGTTTTATAAAATATTTATATTCATGAGTGTTTTGTGGAAGTAGTTTAAGATATTTTTCTGCTATTTCGATACTAAAGAATCGAGAAATTATATTTTTATTCAATGTTGAAATAAAAACTAAAGAATTTTTATTTAATAAATTAAAAAGATTTTTAAATAAAAATTTTCTATCTTCTAAATTTAAATGTTCTAAAAATTCGAATAAAAAAATAACATCAAATTTTTTTTTATTATTTTTGATGAAACCTTTTAAATCAATATTTTTCAAAATATATCCATTTACATTTTTAAATTTAAAGTTTTTCTGAATATCAATTCCTATGCACTGGTTATCTAAATCATGATAGTTTTTAAGAAATTCACCAGTACCACAGCCAATATCTAAAATTTTTTTATTATTTAAATATTCATAAATATTTAAATTAGTGAATTTCTTTATAATTTTACTCATATATTGATGTCTGACGGCAATCATTTGTTCTAAGGGTTCATAATATTTATAATTATAGTTTTGCATGATCTTTACTTAATAATACTTAAATGTATATTACCGTAATTTATGAAAGTAAAAGTTTTAAAATTTGGTGGCACTTCAGTTGGTAGTACTGAAGCCATAAAAAGATCTGCATCAATAATTTCTGACTGGTCCAAAAAATATAAAGTTATTGCAATCTTATCAGCAATGTCAGGTGAGACTGACCGTCTTATTAAATTGACAAAAATTTTCTCCAAATCTCCAAATTCTATGGATTATGATAATGCAATTTCTACTGGAGAAAATGTTTCTTGTTCTTTGATGTCTATTTATCTTAATAGCATTAAAATTAAATCTAGATCTCTTTTAAGCTGGCAAATACCAATTAGAACCTCTATCGAACATACGAAAGCGAGAATTTTATCAATTAATCAAGATAAAATCTTCAAAGAGCTACAAGATTATGATGTTCTTCTTATTCCTGGTTTTCAGGGGATAAATTCAAAAAATGAAATTACCACTCTTGGTAGAGGAGGCTCTGACACTAGCGCAGTAGCTGTAGCTGCAGCTATAGATGCAGAATGTATAATATATACTGATGTCGATGGCGTTTATACAACTGATCCTAACTTAGTTAAAAATGCAAAAAAAATTCCACAAATTTCATATGAAGAAATGCTTGAATTAGCCTCGCAAGGAGCTAAAGTTCTTCAGACTCGATCCGTAGAATTGGCGATGAGAAAAAAAACAAAATTAAGCGTAAGATCGTCTATGAGACCAAAAATATCAGGTACTATTGTGACAGAAGAAAATAGTAAATTAGAAAATAATACTGTTAGTGGTATAGCGTATTCAAAAGATGAAGCAAAAATAACTCTATCAAGAGTATTAGACAAACCTGGTGTTTCTTCAAAAATATTCGGCCCTTTAGCGAAGGGCAATATCAATGTTGATATGATTTTACAAAACGTATCTCAAGATGGAAAATTTGCTAATTTATCCTTTACCCTTCCAAGAGGAGATCTTGAAAAAGCTTTAAAAATTTTAAAAAAGGAGAAAATAAATATTGGTTATAAAAGAATTAATTCTTCTAATACAATATCAAAAATTTCTGTCGTTGGAGTAGGAATGAGATCTCATGCTGGAGTTGCCCAAACATTATTTGACACATTAGGAAAAAATAAAATTAATATTCAAGTGATCACAACTTCTGAAATAAAAATCAGTATCTTGATTGATGAAAAATTTACTGATATTGCGGTTCAGAAACTACATCAAGCCTATAAATTATATAAATAGTTTTTGAATAAATTATTTTCCATTAAAGAAGCAAGGCTAAAAAAAGGCCTTACAGTTAATCAATTAGCAACCAAGTTAAAGATGAATACTGAAATTATTCAAAAAATTGAAAATAATGAAGAGTTGCCCGATAAATTTAAATCATATGAAAAGATATTTAGAAACTCTATACTCAAATCGCTAGGTCTTTATGAAAACTCAACAGTTGTTGAAGTAGTACCGATACCGAACGATAATACAAAATTAATTTTAACAATATTTTTTTTTATTTTAGTGATTATTATTTTGTTTTCCCTATCTTTTGATATGTATAAAAAATTTAATTTTAAATCTGATTTTAATTTGATTGAGAAAGATCAAATTTATCTTGATGCAGTAAAAATTTTATCTAATTTTAATTATGAAGAAATTAATCATGACCAATTTATCAATAAATTGGTTTTAAATAATAATAACAATATTCATAATTCTTTTGAGTTGTCAGTGCTCGATAATTATTCAATTTCTTATAAAATTATTGATAATATTCAAAAAACTATAAACTTTGGCACGATCACTTCAGATAACCCTCTAAAATTAGATTTTAACGGTGATTTTTCTATTGATTTATCTAATATCCAATTCATAGATAAAATAATAACCAATAATTCTATTTATCATATTAATGTAGATAGACCTTATGCACTTAAAGAATTCAATATAAATAAATTATCTGAAATAAAATGAACTATTCATATTCGATTAAAAGAAAAAAAACTAAACAGATTCAAGTTGGTAATGTGTTAGTTGGTGGCGATGCTCCTATATCTGTTCAAACTATGACTAACACTCTTACCCACGATATAGAAGCAACACTAGAGCAAATCCATTCTATTGAAAAAGAAGGTTGTGATATTGTTAGAGTTTCAATTCCAGATGAAAAATCTTCAATTGCTCTAAAAGAAATAATTCCAAATATATCTATACCATTGATTGCAGATATTCATTTCCATTATAAACGAGCACTCGAGGCAGCTGAAAACGGAGCTCATTGTCTGCGTATCAATCCTGGAAATATAGGTTCGATTGAAAAGATAAAAGAGGTAATTGAAGCGGCTAAGCAAAATCACATTCCAATAAGAGTAGGTGTGAATGCAGGAAGTTTGGAGAAACAGATATTAGAAAAATATAAAAGCCCAACAGCTCAAGCTTTATTCGAGAGCGCAAAGCTAAATATCCAATTATTAGAAGATCAAAATTTTGATAATTTTAAAATAAGTGTAAAAGCCTCCAACATTTTTACTTCGGTAGAAGCATACCAGCTCTTATCAGAATACTGTGATTATCCACTACACTTGGGGATTACTGAAGCGGGAAGTTATTTTAGTGGGTCAATCAAATCATCTATTGGACTGGGTATGCTTTTATATCAAGGTATAGGGGATACCATAAGAGTATCTTTGTCAGACCACCCCACCCAAGAAGTAAAAGTAGGTTTTGAAATGCTAAAATCTTTGAACCTCAGAGATTATGGAGTAACTATTATATCTTGCCCCTCGTGCGCTCGCCAACAATTTGATGTTATTAAAACTGTTAAAAACGTTGAAAGTCGCTTATCTCATATTAAAAAACCTATCACAGTATCAATTATTGGCTGTGTTGTTAATGGCCCTGGAGAGGCAACTATGACCAACATAGGTATCACGGGCGGAGGAAATGATACACACATGGTATATGTTGACGGTGAAAAAAGTCATAGAATACAAAACGAAGATTTAGTTGAGTATCTAGTTAAAACAATCGAAAATAAAGTAGAAGAAATCCACAGCTAATGAATAATAAAAATATTCAACCAGTTAAGGGTACACATGACATACACGGGGAAGAAATTAAAAAATTTAACTTCATTGTTGAAAAATTTTATTCTTTAACCAATAAATTTAATTTTCAACAAGTTCAGACTCCGATTATTGAACATCAAGATTTATTTACTCGTTCTGTTGGCGAACACACAGACATTGTTTCCAAAGAGATGTATGCTTTTACAGATAAAGGAGATAGTACAATTTGCCTT